>ENA-UOJV01000236-UOJV01000236.1-human-gut-metagenome-genome-assembly--contig:-C82-NODE-236-length-91643-cov-28.230980_pt1 | contig 91643 bp, 74 predicted proteins | sample MGYA00242356_ERZ723903 | MGnify/ENA metagenome assembly ERZ723903
TTTTTCTACGGACGGTGCGTTTGGTTTTGGGTTTTGTCGTGTTCATAGGGCTGACTCGGGTTAGGGGCTCCAATTATCCCTTAGACACAAAATATCTGACGCTCTTCTGTATGATTGCAACTTCTGCGCGGGATCCACAAAACCAATGCACAGAGATTGCAACTCGCAGCCTACGCCGCGCTCGCAGAAAAGCACCTAGTTTCAGTTGAAGTCAACCTCTCTGTATGATTGCAACCAGGCTTCTGCGACCTGAAAGAAGCGATTTTTGACGGTTTCAGTTGAAGTAACCTCTCTGTATGATTGCAACTGCAAAACCGCGACCGCAGCACGGTTGTTTCGGTCGTTTCAGTTGAAGTCAACCTCTCTGTATGATTGCAACTAAAAGTCGTTTTCAACACGAAGCTCGGCAAGCTTTGTTTCAGTTGAAGTCAACCTCTCTGTATGATTGCAACCACGAGGTAGATGCAGGTCAGCAGAGGGACAAAGTCGTTTCAGTTGAAGTCAACCTCTCTGTATGATTGCAACTACCGCCGTAAGACATTGCGGTTAGGGGCTGCAGGAGTTTCAGTTGAAGTCAACCTCTCTGTATGATTGCAACGAAAAAGGGGGTGGGCATCAACTCGGATGAGGTCAGTTTCAGTTGAAGTCAACCTCTCTGTATGATTGCAACAAAGATGGCGTCTGCGGGAAACGTTGCACAAGACCGTTTCAGTTGAAGTCAACCCCTCTGTATGATTGCAACTTGTTATGGTGCGTGCTGCTGAGCCGTCGGCGGTGGGTTTCAGTTGAAGTCAACCTCTCTGTATGATTGCAACCCGGCCTACCTCTATGACGACGACGGCTACCTGACGTTTCAGTTGAAGTCAACCTCTCTGTATGATTGCAACCCCCGTGATAATGCCGCTGTTTGCCTAGGCGGGAGACGACAAACGATGCACTGAGATTTCGAAAAAGACTTGTCTGCACATGACCTTGCTTTTTTTTCGAAATTTTTGTTAAAATGGGAAGGCAATCATACAGAGAGGTTGATTTTGAAAATTCGTCCCAGGACGAGCTGAAATCCTCTAAAATCAGGAATGAATCCGTCTACTGCCGTATGGCATACGGATAAGAGCGGATCCATTGGATCCGCTCTTTTTTATAATCTTTTTTGATTATACCAAGAAGAAAAGCATCTTCCCGAACGCCGAATATTTCCACCGGCATCCGAGATGCACTCTAACCGGCGGGAAAATCAGTATCTTTTTGCCTACTCCGGCACTGAGTCATAAACCTCTTCGCACACAAATCGCTTTGCCAGCAGACATTGACATTTTGTCACTTCGGCCAATCACACATCCTCTGCCGTTCGGCCGTAGTCCACTTTGATGCTGTCGAGGTCGTACATCAGCTCCCAGAAGCTCATCTCATCGCCCACCGGCTTGTATCTCATTACCTCGCCGTTACTCTTGGTATCGTACATCGGCTCCCGCATTCTGCGGCGCAATTCGCTCAGCACGGTGAGCGAAAAGTAGCTCACAATGAAGCGCCCCTTCATCGTCACCTCCGTGTGCGATCGAATCAAATCCATGTTGCAGTCGCTCTTGCCGGCCATGAAGCAATTCTAAATGTCGTCGTGTTGGTTATAGGTTTCAATCGCCTGCTGGGCATGTTAGGCGCCACAATACCATGCCACTTGTTGCGGGTCAAAATAACCTTACCCACTGTGGCAAAAATAAATTACTCCCTTAGACTATAGAAGAGACATAAAAATTCAACCACCGAACGTGGACTTTGCGTCAATAACTGGCTAGTTTTTATTTGACGCAACACACGAGACTATCAGAGATTCCTTAGATTCTGAAAAAAATATTTCATTTTAGAATCGATCGGCACAATAGTTGAAAAATTCACACTGCGAGCATTTGGCTTCCGTAGCATCAGAATCTGGCATTACCCCCTTCTGAACATCATTCAAAATGGAATCCCTAACCGTGAGGACTTGCGATCTTAGATCGTCAGTCATGAGAATTTTAAAAGATTTTGTTTTCACCCTGAAAAATAAAAAACCAAAATAGATATGTTTATTAAACAACTCTTCAAGAATCATTGCGTAGGCACATAATTGCACCTTCTCACCCCTTGCAAGAGAATTTTTAGAAGCAATTTTAATTTCGTATGGGTAAATATTTTCTCCGTCATCGGAAAAAATGCACCCATCACAAACACCACTTAATCCAAGGGACTGGCTCTCAAGTGGAATTTCCTGCTTAAGGTTATATCTTCGACTACCAACAGAGGCAGAAAGATCCCTTCTTTTCATTAATCCCGCGAGTATCCTATGACAGTGAATACCATCATCGACCCAACGAGGTTTCGGAGGATTAACACCGAGAACCAATAAAAAATAAGGAATCCTGCGACAAAAACAAAATTGCCTAAGGTACGAAACAGGCAAGTTAAACGATTCCGTTCGCATCTGGAGAAATATAGTTAAAATCACTCAAACCTAAACAAGATTTAATATGATCAACCGACAAATAACAAGGAAATCAGAGACAACTATCCTCCTTCGAATCCAGCTGATCATTGATCATCTTAACCATCGTCTTGACCTCTGGCGGTTTGAGATCACCATAAAACACGGACTTTTGAATCGGCACGAGGCCCAGATCTTTTAGTCCCTCATAAAAACGCTTTCTCTTTTTTCCGTCCGCAATATCGTAGCAAACTAAATATTTGACGTAAATTCCACTCATCTCTCACCATTTGAACCGAATACCTTTATAAGACTTCTCTCCAATCAACGAACCAGCCAATCGATATGCCTGTCTCTGCATTAAATTTTCTAATTTGATACGCTTTCTCTTATAAACAATCACTCCAGACAAACATTCACCAATCATCTCAGTTATAGTTGTTTTTAAATTCAAATCAAAGCTCTTAGCCTTGGCTATTTTATTCCTGATTTTTATTATATTTCGATCTACAACCCAAGCACGATATTCTTCCATAAAATCCAGCACCAACGATGGTTTACCCGGTCTATCACCGTGCAAAAAACCCGCATACAGTTCAAAGCCGGCATTATCCAATGCTGACCAGCAATAACTCTGCAAGATTGCATAGCCATAGTTTAAACAAATATTTGTCAATTCTTTCGAGCCACGTCCTTCTCGCTTAACAAAGCCCACTGGCAAAAGTTTGGCATTCACCAAAGATTCCCAGTAAGTTGCGGCCGCGGCGCCCTCAACCCCCATAAGCGTCTCTCGCCACAAACTACTCAACCCGATCCCTTTAAGAGAATCGATGTATCGATTCAATTTATCTGCAGCCGAAGTTAATTGTAAACTTAAATTATTATCAGTCTTTGACAAATATTTATTATAGTACAGCAATACAGCTCGCTGATTTTTTATCTTAGACCGAACAATTTCTTTCGAAATATCTAACGCGATAGTCGTTTGTAAATTTTTTAAACTGAGCTTTCCTAACATTAACTACAGCATGATTGTGCAGTCCTGAAACCGCAGCAACCGCGATTCCCTGCCAATCCACAAAATACAAACGTATACCGCGCGCAGCACATGCAATTACAAGATTAGACGATACACCAATCCCCTTTTTTGCGATTCTGATTGTCCTAAGTCTTGAAAGTAGCGTTTCCCAAGTCCTTCCATCGGCCTCCTTGACAATCAGACGATTTCCATTAACTCCTAGGAAAGTACCAAAATTCACAATTGTTAAATGTCTCATGAGCAAACGGCCTGGTTATACGCCTTTCTAAGGTCAGCCATATCACTACCTGCCACAAATTGAAAGATAACAATCGTACCGATTCTCTCAAATACGATTTTTCCTCTATCATTTCTCGGCCGTGCGAAAACCTTTACAGTACGACGAGCGGCATTTGCAAACTCCTCTGCCTTGGGAATTTTGATCTCGGCGGGTAATAACATTGGATTGACAGGAATATCAACAACATTGGCTGATTGAAGCCAAGTCCGGAAAATGTCGAAAGGAACATGCACACGCAAATAACAGCGATCTTTGGATCCAGGTCGAACTTCAATAATGATTCCTTCTGCGTTCTTTTCTACAATCCTCCACTCGGACATGGGCACAAAAATACCTGACCGAGTAAGATGATTATCCAATGGAATCAAATTCCGGTGTAAGAGATGCCGCAAAAGAACAGGAGAGCCCCAATCCACAACTCCGTTAGCATCGGATTTAAAACCACTGTATTTGGCCCCGGCTATCTCGTGAATTTGGTAAATCGGCGCTCCATCCAAATTTTTACGTCGGAACCGGAAACCACCCGAAGGAGAACAGCAAATAGGAAGACTAGCAAATCTTTTATGCGACGCATGACGCGAAGAAGAAGCATTCATACGCATCTTACGCATCAGCCAATCTTCCAAATCAAAATTTGGACACGATTTACCCCATTTGTCATCCAATTCAGGATCTGATATTAACTTATACCAGTCATTTTTAGCGGGCAACTGAATTATTCCTTTTGCTTCGTACCCGTATTTACGACCACCCAAACTCAATTTTATATTGAAGTCAGATTCCTGAATCACCTTATCTTTGACAGCAAACTTCTTTCCATTTTTGATGGCAGAGTTCTTTTCCTTAGGATAAAACTTTGATGCCACAGGAATACGTTGAGTGAAGTAAGTAAGCGACCTCAGGGCATCTGCACAATCTCGTTCCTCTACAGATGTGTTCTCAAAATCCAACAATTCTTTTGAAAGAATTGCATATGCTTTTTCTTTGACTATACGATATCTTAAAGGTCTATCGCTGAATGTTTTTGGAACATCATCCAGGCACAGCGATAAAACTTTCAAAAGGCTCAGAGGGGACTTTCCACGGACTTCAACTGAATTACCATCAGTGCCCAAAGCTGACGGAATTGAAAATCCGATATACAAACGTTCTTTGCAAAGAATAAGAGGCAAATAATTCTCCGCGTATATTCCTTCCTTGAAAATAGGCCGAGAATCATGTCTCTTTTTCCAAATATCATCCCGAGCGCTGACATTGATCAAACTTACGTCCTGGGGATGAAGCACAGGCAAAGACTCATGCGAGGAATAGGTTCCTGCATCAGCAAAATCCGGGTTTGCTCCCATAAACCTACATGCTGCATCCTGACCGCAAATATTCGCATATGCGCACATCGCATCAACGGAATGGGATGCAACAGGCTGGATATCACTTTTGGCAAGAAAAGCAGTAACCTCTCCTAGTTTCTTTCGAAGATAAGAGGTCTGTTCAGCGTCTGATTTCCAACTTCGGATATAAATCTGATTTCCCGTACGCTCCAACCAAGGAGAACTGATTTCAAGCAATTTGGAAATAAAACTCCTGACAAACCATGCCTGCGTACCATTAACTCGAGCTCTATTCGCCGACGCGAGTTCCCTGATCACATTTTTTCTAGCATCTGACCCGCTTGATAAAAACAAGGCATGTCGAACATACTTTTGTTCTTCGTCACTAAGCAAATCAAAATATCTAATTCGCCCACTCTCGACAAGTTTTCCAACTTCCTGCTCGATCTTCGCTGAGATTTCTTCGACATTTCTTGTACCGAATACTTTTGCAAGATAGGTCGCGTCCAAATCGCTTATATCATATTGCCGGTCCGTTTTATATTGATTGCCTCTTTTGGAGACACATATTAAGTTAGCTTCAGAGTTGAAAATCGTCCCGTAGGATGCCGTTGTCAGTGATCTGGGAATGATGTGGTCGAATTCATAGCTCGAAGGATCGTTCAAATCGATCTCATTTCCGGTATAAGCACAAATGCCGCAACTAGCCTGGGCGATGCGTTCCTCTTTGCTGATCCATCGTCGTTTCTGAACGTCCATGGAATTGACAGCCTTATTTAGTGCCTGCCGATTCTTTTTAAGATCCGCCAGAGAAGCCGTAAAAGCAAACTTATTTGCTTCGACTATGACGCCAAGATGAATGTCCGACCCGAGCACATCATTCCTGGACATCAATTCTGAGGCAGCCAATTTCGCGGCTTCAAAGGCTTGCCTGTCCAAAACCTTGCGCAGAACGCCGTCGAAAGGTCTGACGCAATCAGCTGGCAGACGTGAGCAACGCGCAAGTCCGTTGTGATCCGAACTCATTCGCCAACGATTTTCCAGATGAGCGGCTAATGACGTTGCTGTAAATCCATTTCGTTCAGTTTCGATCAACGTATATAGCTGTGAGAAAATATACGGACTCGAAATTCGTTTCATCTGAATTTCTGTCAGACAAAGACGCTCACGCAAGAAGCTTCGTGCAATCGACATACCTTCACAAACAGCTAGTAGGGATTTTTGTTCTGCCGTTTTCGGTTTCCAATTAGGGTTGTTATCTCGAGCAGTCTGGACAAAAAGAAAGCGACTGCGAAAATCTCCCCCTAGATCCTTGCGAATTGTTTCAATCAATGCACATATCGATCTTGTTGTTCTTCTCTTTGCCTTTGGGATCGGTATCGTCCACAACTCCTCACGCAACTTCCGGCCCGTATCTCTGTCCGCATCGAGCAGATTTCCAATCAACAGGTCAAGAACCTTCTTTTTCATCGGAGGATGAATATTGGCTTTCTCCAATATTGCCTCTGGAGATGAAAACCAAAGTCCGTTCTTTGCTTCTGTGATTTCTGCATAATATTCCCGTGCGAAACTCAAAAACGCATCAAGATGCTGCGATCCGAGTACATTTGAAAGTTTTCTATATCTTTCATACAGTCCCTGACTGTGCTTATCACATGCTAGAGCTCTTAGCGCATACGGATCAAATGCTGCGCTTCTATCCAAAGCGCGCTGAAGGACATAGCTATCAAAATATAGAACCGGATCCAACGGCTGTCTACCAGGGCCGATTCGGCGAGTGGCGCGATCCGTGTATACCAGAATTTCATCAAGCTGATCAGCCAATATGTTGTCAGCACATCTCAGTTTCTGACTCCATATGCGCCATTTGTTACCATATCTTTTCGTAAGAGTCAGCGGATTAAGCCAAAGCGTCTGATCAAAAGGTGGACGACGATTGTTTTGATCCTCATAAGGCGGAATTGTCCTTCTGGGATCTACTGAACATAAAGCATCGAGGATGTCATTTGAAATTTCTATTTCATCAATCAACGATGACAGATCGTCTCGCCTGCTTGTGTCCGGATGGAAATATTTAAGCGATCGAATCCATACTTTTTTGAACTTGTCTGGATTCCAATGCTCCGACAGCTTTTGATTCGGCTCATCAAAATACCAGCGCAACGCACGCAGTTGCAAATTAGACACATTGCATATAAAACGCCAAAACCGCTCCTGAGTACCGAACGCATCAAATACGGGATTCAAACGCGAATCTCGCTTTAAATCCTGTTTAATATCAAGAAAATACTGAGCGCGTTGTTTATGTCCCAAATTGACCTGTCGATCAATTGATTCAACCTCTTGAATCAAAGTGTTTATCGCTCTCTCATAATTTTTTACCTGATCGGCAAACTCCGGAAATTCTGAGCGAAGGTAGAATAAGAATTCACGCGGGGTCGGCAATGCCTTACGCAGAGCGCTCACCGACGCAGGATTCTGAGACAGTTCTTCCCATTGCTGTGCAACTGTTCGATCAGCAGCAAAATACGATCCAAGACTCGGATGCTCTGCAAAAACAGAAGATTCCACATTCTCAAGAATACCTGAGTCAACTTCCACCTCAGCCTCAATGCGGCTGAACCCCCTGCGTCTTAATAAGGAGCTCATTGCTTGATCGAGTCGCCGACGGTTTGACTCATCAAGTTTGATACCTTTGGCAATCATGAGGGCATCGCTCACTTGAAAAACCAATCGTCGCGCCAATTTGAAACGTTTGCTTGAGCGCAGTCGGTGTCTGGTCGCTGTGCGACCCTTCATGGAGTACACGAATTGTTCCTGATCCTGCGGCATGACGATTGTCGCAGCAGCCGCGCTCTTTGCTGTCGGAACTTCATCGATTGCGTGGTTGAGAAGAAACACTCCGCTGTATCGCGCCCCCAGATCAAACGCAACGGTCGAACAAAATATCTTCCGTTTTGATCTCGCCAAAGTCGTCATTCGCAACACCTTTAAAATAAAATTGAACTAGATCTTCCTTGTCTTTGTTGACTTCACAACAATACGCAGGGTGACAATAATCAGACATGCGGGTTTTCACCCACAGTAGCTCAGACATTGGTTTCTGGAGTGTCCTGTGGACATAAGCGAAGACCTTTTCGTTCCTCCGTGCATAGGAAGATATTGACTGCTTTTGATTCGTTGTCAACTCCATACACATCAATTTTCGCTATCGATCAACGCAACGATTGATGGAAACAAAAATGTTGTCTATGGGCAACTCCACCAGGATATTCGGAAGATCGACAAAGACTAGAGTCGGCATTACCCCAAAAATAGTTGCAACGGACATCGATTGGCGTGTCCCTAGTGGTGATGCTCGACAACTGCTTTTATTACGGCCAATTGCCACGTCAACGACACCATGGAGTGCTTCAACGGCACGTTCAAGGCGGAATCGCAGTTCAACCCGCTGGTGAGGCTCGATAAGCCAAGTTTCATGGAGCAAAATGACCTCATTGGCCGTTATATTGATTTTTACAACAACAAGCGTCCATGCTCGGTGCTCGGCAGTATGACGCCGGCAGAATTCAGCGCCCAGTATTGGAAGCAAAGAGAAAATCAAGAGTCGGACATAAAGTGGTTCACAACCGTGGACGCTTGACAGACCCGGGCAGGTCCAGTGCACCATTTAATGGAGGGGACAAGCCGCGCAACGGTGGGGAGGAAACCGTTCATTGGTGCGTAGCGACTTGACGCGCCGCTTGATCGCAAAATCCCGGCGTAGCTGTGGAAAGAAACGTCTTTCCCCGGGACTACCTAGAGGCGAGCGATCAAAGTGCATTTTTGACAACAGATGACCACGAAGGTAGTAACAAACCTTCGCCGAAACAACTGTCCAAAATCTGGATATCAGTTCATTGCGGCAGCAGGAAGCCAACCGCGTGCGTCATTGAAATGAGCCGTCGGCAGAATTGAAGCTGCCGACGGCTCTTCAAGCACAAAGTGCCGGATGATTATTAGAAGAAGCCGCGCTTCGCCTCAGACATCGAGATGTAGATGTTCTTTGTCTGCGAGTAGTGCGCAAGCATCATCTTGTGCGTCTCGCGGCCGATGCCAGACTTCTTGTAGCCGCCAAAGGGCGTATGCGCCGGAAGCTCGTTGTAGGTGTTGACCCACATGCGGCCCGTGCGGACGGCACGCGCAACGCGCAGCGCGCGGTTGATGTCGCGCGTCCAGACGGCCCCGCCAAGACCATAGTCGCTCGCGTTGGCCATCGCGACGACCTCGTCTTCAGTCTCAAACTTGATCACGACGGCAACCGGTCCGAAGATCTCCTCCTGCGCGACGCGCATGTCGTTGGTGACATCATCGAGCAGCGTCGGCTGCATGAAGGCCCCCTTCTCAAAGCCCGGCACGACCGCGCGTTCGCCGCCAGTGAGCACGCGTGCGCCCTCCTTCTTTCCGATCTCGACATAGGAGAGAATCTTTTCAAGCTGCCGCTCGTTGATCTGCGAGCCCATCTGCGTGGTCATCGACATCGGATCGCCGACCTTGACGGCCTTGAAGGCTTCGGCGAGACGGGATACGAACTCGTCGTAGATCCCTGCCTGAACGAAAATGCGCGAGCCCGCGCAGCAGACCTGGCCCTGATTGAACAGGATGCCGATCTGAGCACCTTCGATCGCTTTATCCATTTGGCAGTCGTCAAAATAGATGTTGGCCGACTTGCCGCCAAGCTCGAGCGTTGCCGGGATGAGCTTCTCGGCAGCCGCACGCGCGACGCTGTAGCCCACCTCGGTCGAGCCGGTGAACGCAAGCTTGTCAAAACCCGGGTTGTCGAGCATCGCCTGACCGCAGCGCGAGCCGCGACCGGTGATGATGTTGACGACGCCAGCCGGAAGAATCGTGCTCAGGAGTTCCCCAAGTCGGATAAGCGACAATGGCGTCGTCGACGAGGACTTGATCACGAGCGTATTGCCCGCGGCAAGCGCCGGCGCAATCTTCCAGGCGCCCATCAGGAGGGGGAAATTCCAGGGAATGATTTGTCCGACGACGCCGATCGGTTCACGAAGAACCATCGAGAGCGTATTGTCGTCGAGCATCACAGCAGAGCCTTCCTCAGCACGCAGGCAGCCCGCAAAGTACCGGAAATGGTCCGAAGAAAGCGGAACGTCGACAAGCGTCGTCTCGCGGATCGGCTTGCCGTTGTCGCGCGTTTCAATTTCAGCAAGCTCGGCGGCATGCGCGTCGATCAGGTCAGCTGCAGCCAGAAGCAGCGCCGCGCGCTCCTGTGCGGACTTTGCGGCCCATGCCGGAAAGGCCGCGCGAGCGGCGTCGACCGCCTTCTGCACGTCGTTGGCCGATGCATTCGCGCAGCGGGCGAGCACCTCACCCGTAGCCGGGTTCGTGGTCTCAAACGTCTCGCCGCCCTCGGCGGGCACCCACTGTCCGCCGATCAACAAACCGTATTCTTTAGCAAATTCGTACGTCACAGCCTTCTCCCAATTCGTTTTCTGCAAGGCGCTCCAACCGATCGGAGTGCCGGGCAATGTTGTTAAAAAAGCATGACGGCAAAGTACTGCTTTCGCCGTTAGGCACCTCTGCGTCTGAGAATCATTATCAAACGGTGCCGCACGGCAATGAAATACACCGATCGAATGAGAACGCGACGTTATTCGCATTAAGTCGTTCGAATGAACCCGAAGGATGCAGTGCACACTGTAGGAGTCTCTCTGGAGCTTGTTCGCCCCCCTCGCCTCGTTCGAACATCGCCGGGGTGCTACGCAACCCTCGGCGCACCACGCACACCGCTGCCGCACGGGTCGGCTTTCTATTTTTGTCACTGCAAAACGAAGGAACAATCGCCTTTATCGGTATGATTTATTTCTGCCGAAAAATTGCCAAATCTGCCAATTTGTTTTATTTCAAATCTCCTAGGAGATTTGATCATAAAAATCTTGGTGGAAAACAAATCTCCTAGGAGATTTCAGCAAAAAGGCATTGGCAAAGGGCAAATATCCTAAGAGGTTGGCCGTAGCATAATTCTTGTAGATAAAAACATAGATCGGTTTCAAATTTGAATCTCACGATCTATTTCTTTTACAGCAAGGAGAAACATCATGGCTGATATGAGTCGTCGTAATCTTCTGAAGAGCTCAGCAGTTCTCGGAGCAGCCGGCGCGTTTAGTTTTGCGGGGGCCGCCAAGGCTGCCTCCACCATTCCCGCAAAATGGGATGAAACCGTCGACGTGATCGTGATCGGCTCTGGTTTTGCCGGTCTGGCTGCCGCTATTGAAGCCAAGAAGGCCGGTGCCGAAACCATCGTTCTTGAAAAGATGCCCACCGCAGGCGGCAACTCGATCATCAACGGCGGCATTCTGACGGCCACCGGCTGCCCGCAGCAGTTGAAGCACGGCATCAAGGATTCGCCCGAGCTCCTCGCCAAGGACATGATGGTCGCGGGCCTCTACATGAACCAGCCGGCGAAGGTCAAGCTCGTTGCCGACAACGCACTGTCGAACTACGAATGGACGGTGAAGGAACTCGGGGTTGAATGGAACCAGGACGCGATCGGTCAGGAAGGCGGTCACAGCGTTCCGCGCTACGTTTTCACGAAGAACGGCTCGGGCTCGGGCATCGTTTCGAAGGAACTCGACAAGGTGAAGGCGCTCGGCGTTCCGCTTCGCCTGCGCTGCTACGTTGAAACAATCTACCGCGACGATTCCGGCCGCGTCGTCGGCCTCAAGGTTCGCGAGAACTATCGCTTCCCGAAGGCCGATTCCGGCAAGGTCAAGTACATTCGTGCGCGCAAGGCCGTGGTGCTCTGCTACGGCGGCTTCTCGAACGACGTTGAATACCGCATGATGCAGGATCCGAAGCTCACCGCCAAATTCTCCTCGACGAATCAGCCCGGCGCAACCGCCGAGCTCTGGCGTGAAACTGCCCGCATCGGCTGCGCGCAGGTGCAGAACGACTGGATTCAGTGCACGCCCTGGAACAGCCCGAAGGAAAAGGGCATGGGCATCGGCTGGACGTTCTCGCAGTCGGGCGCTGCTGAATACGGTCTGTGGGTCTCCACGTCCGGCAAGCGCTTCGTGAACGAACTCGCCAACCGCAAGATCCGTGCCGACGCCATTCTCGCCGAGCAGGCCAACGGCTTCCGCGCCGTCGCCATCTGCACGGAAAACAACCTGGGTGCTTACAAGACGGCTCGTCCCGGCACGCTTGAAAAGCTTCTCGCAAACGGCATCGTCAAGAAGTACGACTCGCTTGAGGCCATCGCCGCCGACTACAAGATCCCGGCCGATACGCTCGCAAAGACCGTTGCTGAGTTCAACAAGGCGGTTGAATCCAAGAAGGATCCGCTCTTTGACCGCTACATCAACAACGAGCAAAAGCCGCTGACGCAGGGTCCGTGGTACGCTGCAGAGATGAGCCCGAAGGTTCACCACTGCATGGGCGGCCTCTACACGAATATGGACTGCCAGGTGATCGACATCTCGACCAAGGCTCCCATCCCGGGTCTGTATGCAGCCGGTGAAGCCACCTGCGGCGTGCACGGTGCCGTCCGTCTGGGCAGCTGCGCCATTCTCGACTGCCTGGTCAACGGCCGCATCGCCGGCAAGAAGGCAGCAGCGTAATGAAGCTTTCTGTTGACCTCCGGTCAACAGCTGCAATTGATCTTTAATTGCGCTCGGGCGTGTCGAATTCCTCGACACGCCCGCTGATGACAGACGACAGGATTTAAAGAGCTATGCGAAAAAGCTACCTTATTCTCGCAGCGCTTGCAGCGTGCGTAAGCCTTGGTGCTTCAGCCGCTCAATTCGGCGCGGACCGCCATGTTGCCAAGGGCGTGAGCTGCCAGATGTGCCACGGTCAAAACATGAACATGACCGAGCCTGAAATCCCGACGATCGATACGTGCGTCAAGTGCCACCCGACCTCGGCGCTCGTTGAAAAAACGAAGAACGTCAAGCCGCAGAATCCGCACACCTCTCCCCACTACCAGGACAAGCTCGATTGCACGAACTGCCACCTCATGCATGAAGAGCCGGTGAACTTCTGCGATCAGTGCCACCAGTTCGGATTCAAGGTGCCCTGACCACCTGCGCTTTTTCTCGGGCTATTCTCTCCTCCTACACTCCCTTGCCGGCACGTTCTCCCCTGAAGCTGTCGGCAATTTTTTTGCCCGCGATCCGACCAAAGACGAGCGCATCGATCAGGCCGCAGGACGTCAGCCGCGCAATGCCGTGAAGGCCGCCCGTCGCCTCGCCGGCGGCAAACAGTCCCTCAATAGGCTGATCATCAACAACGCTCAAAACCTGAGCATTCTCATTGATTGCGACGCCGCCGCCGCAGGTGAGCACCTTCGGAAGAATTCGACAGGCGTACCAAGGGGCCTCGCCCATGATTTCATTGTCTTCGGAAAGCGTCCGGCCGAAGACGTCCTTTTCCCTGTTGTTGTGAATATCGCTGTTGAGCTGGTAGATGGTCGCCTTGAGCGAGGCAAGAGGCGTCTGCAGTGCATGAGCAAGCTGCTCCAAGGAGTCATACCTGTGCACAAGACCCCGCGCAATCAGGCGGGAGACATCCTCGTCGGTAAAGATCACCGACCGCGGATGACGCACAGCGCGCGCGTCGGCAATCGCAAGGCAGTGGTGGCCTTTGTTGACTTCGTCGAGAACGGCATTCGTGCGGACGTCGTTTGATGCGAGCTCATTGACAAAGCGCTTGCCGGTCTCCTGCACGATCCAGATGCCCCTGTAGGCGGCGCAGTAGCGCGAAAACCGCCAGGCGGTGCCCCAGCCCTTTTCTTCAGGACAGCTTTCGGGCGTACAGTGAATGTATTCCATGTGCACGAGCCATGCGCCGACTCTTGCGCATTCACGAATCATCTCACTCGTACTTCCCGGCTGCGTCGTGCTGCCCACAAGTTCGGACAAGCGCCAATTCTGCATCTGCCGCATGGCGATATCGGCTCCGAACCCGCCCGAGCACACGACGACGCCAAACCGCGCCTTGATCTTTACTTCCTTCCCGGCGTGTGCGCCGTCGGTAATCTTCACGCGCACGCCGATGACGCGGCGGTTGGTTTTGGACCCCGGCTCCTGAATGAGCCGGATTACGCGATGATGCACGCGCAGCTCGACGCCCAGGCTTTTCGCGCGGTCCGCCATCGGATATACCAAAGCCATGGACGAGCCGCCCTCAAGCAGCGCACAGCGCGACAGCGATTGGTCAAAATCGTACTCAACGCGATCCTTGAGCCAGCGTACGCCGAACTCCGTCTGCGTCCACTCAAAGGCATCCTTGGCATTGCGCGCAAGCGTCTCGACCCGCCACGGATGATTGATTCGACCAAGCCGGCGCAGATCCTTTGCAAAGAGCTCGGGCGAATCCTTGATTCCCAGGTACTCCTGCATGGCTGTCCCGGGAACGGCGACCTGGCCGTCGCTCAAAACGGAGTTCCCTCCGATACTGCCCATTTTTTCGAGAACGAGTACGGAGGCGCCGCTCTTTCGCGCCTCGACGGCAGCCGAAAGGCCAGCGACGCCGGAACCGATCACGACGACATCCCACTGCTCGTCAAAGACCTCTTCTTCGTCGCTGGCTCCGTAAAGGAGCGGCAGCGCGCCCAGAAGAGCCGTGCGTCTTTGCGTCATGGCTCCTCTCCAAGCGCGGTGATGGCGCGCACGGCCTGCGAAATGCCGGTTGCGCCGCGCACGTCGAGCTTGCGGCAGACCTCGCTGCGGTGCACCTGCACGGTCTTGATGGAGATGCCGCCCAAGCGCTCGCCCACGTCGCGATTAAGCAGCCCCTGCGCAATGAGAAGCGCCACGTCGCGCTCGCGGGGCGTGAGACTTTTCCACTTGGCGACCAAATCGGCCGGAGCGGTCGAAAGCTTATGCATCTCATTTTCGAGCGCCTTATTCACTGCACTGATGAGCCGCGACCGGTCGGCCGTCTTTTCAACGAAGGCAACGGCACCCTTCTGCATGGTGTCGACGGCAATGTCAATCGTGCCGTGCGCGGACAGAAAAACGATCGGCAGCGTCCTTCCCTGCCGGATCATCTCCTGCTGCAGTTCGAGTCCGGTCATCTCAGGCATCTGAACGTCAAGCAGCAGACAACCCGGCACCGAAGGCCGGTCGTTGACCAAGAACTCCTTGGCCGAGGCAAAGGTCTCGCACTCAAAGCCTTCCTGCCGAAGCATGAAGGCGAGAGACTCCCGCACATTAGCTTCGTCATCAACGATTCGAACGACGGGCTGCGTAATAGGACTTTTATGTTGAATCATTTTTTACCCTTGCGCGAATTGGAATCGTACGGCAGGTTGGGCTTGAGCGGAAAAGAGACGATTGCGCACAAGCCGTGCGGCGGACAGCGCTTGTAATTGAGCGTTCCAATATACCCCTCGGCCAATGTCCGAATAATCATTATACCGAGCCCCAGTCCGTGAACTTTCGTGGTGCTCAATACCTTTTGCCCCAATTTATTGAATTCTTCATCGGTGAGATCAGGCCCGTTGTCTTTTACCGAGATGACGGCATGTTCACCGTTTTGAATAAAGACCTTGACTTCGATTTTCGGCTTGTCTGTTTTTTGAACGGCCTCGGCGGCATTTGAGAGCATATTGAGAACAATGAGCTCAAGATCAATTGGGACCATATTCAAATAAATCTTTTCCCCGGCCTCCAAAGTAATGGATGCCATTCGTCCCTTTCGCGAGGCCCTGAACCGATCGACGATCTTTGCAACGCTCTCCGAGAGCTCCACGCGTTCTCTGGGGGTCTTCCCCTGGCTGTAGGAGCGAACGCGATCAATGATCTGTGCCGCGCGTCTTGCCTGATCATCGATGCTGTAGACCGCTCGCGTGACGTTTTCGTCGGAATCCTCTTCATCTTCGAGGATGCGCAGAATACCTTGAGAGAGATTCTGAATGACCGCAAGCGGCTGCTTCATCTCATGGGCCACGACGCTCGAAATCTGTCCGACGGCGCCGAGCCGCTGCAGCGCATCGAGCTGCTCGCTCGTTTCCCGCGCAATTCGACCGGCCTTTTCCTTTTCTCTATAGGCAAGCTCCAATGCCTTGGTGCGGCGGCGCACGAGAATTCTCAGAACAACGCCGTGAACCGCCATGGCGGCGATCACGAGCGCAAAGGCAAGCAGCGCCGGCCAATATGTCTGCACGATGCGCTGAAGCGTCCACTCTCTTAGGTAGGCGTAGGGACCGAGCATGAGAGTCTGGTACATCGTATTGATGCCCGAGTAGTCAGTTGCCATGCTCCAGTGCTGGCCCCACGCGTTGCTGGGCTTGGTAAGCAAAGCGGCGGTGATGTCGCGCGCCTGATCCTCGCTTAAGTTGCTGGTCGCGGCAAAAAGCCAGCCGGGGTAGGACCGCGTTGAATGCAGACACGACAAGCCGTCGCTTCCATCCTGCAGATTGATGACGCGCAGCGACTGTCTCCAGTCGCGGCTTCCGGCCTTCCAGGAATCTTCGATAAAGCAGGCTCGAAGGATGCCCGCATCGACCTCCCCTTGAAGAACGCGATTGACGACAGCCTGCATATTGAGCGGTTCTTCATAATCAACTTTTGAGAAAAAAGAAGCAGGATTCTTTGAAATCGAGGACAACTCCATCCAGATTTCGAATATACCGGGAGACAGCTCCTGCGCTACAGTCGATACATGCTTGCCGCGAAGATCCTGCAAAGTCATCAGATCAGTACGGTCTTTTCGGACCACAATCGTCGCGGCCGACGAGCGGTTCGGGCTTTTGGCGGTGTCCGAGGCCAGAGCGCCCAGAGTATACAAGCCCTTGGCAACATTGATGACGTAAAACGAGGCACTCGCGGCGATGATGTCGACCGACTTGCTGTTGATTTTTGCTTCCAATTCAGCCGGCGAATAGTACTGAACATCAAATTGATACTGCGGCAGATGCCAGGACAAATAGCGCATCGTCTCGTCGACGAACGCTCCGTCGTACCATGGCGGGGAATAAGCAAGAATTCCGACGGACAAGCGGGTTCTCTGCGTCTCCTGAGCGTGGGCCGCGCATGGGACATTCAAAACGCCTACCATGATGAGCAGCGCAAAGAAGAATCTTTTGATGATCTGATACATATCTGACGACGCCTGAATCAGTGTGCATCACTTACGTCGAAGCCCGGCATGAAGTGCCGCTTCTCTCTGATTTCCGCAGTACGAGCCGGAGGGTATGCCGAACATTTGTCTTTGCTCCTCTCCTCACTCTTTTGATTGACGGTCATTCAATTTCGTCATTCAATACGTAGTATTTTATGTTGACGCGGAGAGTTTTAAGCTGCCTGTCCTTGTCTTTGAATCGATTCTTCAAGCTCGGCTTTTGCCGGCGTGCATGGCAGCGTATTGGGTGGCGTATTGGGCGGGGCGTGTTGGGCGGCGGATTGGACAGAGCATTGAGCGGTGCTCTTTGGGCGTCGAGGCCAGGTTTTGTCGTGTTGCACCCAGCCCCATGTCAAGCGCACCATGGCGGCGTGAGAGCGTCAGAAATTTTGTGTCTAAGTGCGCGCGCGCACGAAAATGGAACGGTTTTTCTCTCAAAATGGAACGAGCGTCGCTGACCGTGGAACGCCGAGGCCATTAATTGTTCTCTCAAAATGGAACAACGGTCGCACCAAACTGGAACGCCCCTCTCTCAAAACGGAACTAGCCTCCTTCTCCATCTGAATGAAACGGCATTCTCTGATTTTGGAACGCCTGCCACCTTTGGGGTGGGGCGCGAAATTTGGACCTGAAGGTTCAAGCATTATAGGCAGTCCCTCAGGAAACCCCGAGTAACTGCTTTTCATAGTTGACAGGCGCCAGCATACCGATGGTCGAATGAGGACGAATCGTATTGTAGGTTTCTATCCAACGAGTAACCGTAATAACAGCCTGCTCATAGCTGTCGAAGCGTTTGCGACCGATGAGTGTTTCACGCTTGAAGGAGCTCCAGATTGACTCACCGGGCGCATTATCCCAGCATTGCCCCACCTCGCTCATAGAGCACCTCATGTCCAGTTGCATAAGTCGGTTTTGGAAAGCAGCAGAACAATACTGCGTGCCTCGATCCGAGTGCATGATCGTTCCCGCAACAGCGTTGATACCGCGCGTACGTACAGCCATATTGAGAGCCTTAAGGACCAGATCGGTCGTCATCGAAGTATCCATGGCCCAGCCAAGAATGCGGCGACTCCCAAGATCCAAAATGGTTGCCAAGAACCCCCAGCCTTGGGCCGTGGGTAAGTACGTGATGTCGCTCACCCATGCTCTGTTGAGTGTTCCGGGAGCAAAATCGCGCCCTAAGAGGTTGGGATAGACAAACATGTTGTGTTTGCTGTCGGTTGTTTTGACGGTACGTTTGAAATGACGGTACCCGATGATGCCGTTGACACGCAAAACGCCTCTGAGCCGTTTGACTCCGATGCAAACGCCTCTTTGACGCATGAGCGCGTGCATTTGACGGTACCCGGGGGTGTATTTCATTTCGTTGCGGATGATTTTGGCTTGTTTGAGCACAGTCTCATCGGAAATGACCTTCTTGCACTTCACAGGCATGCGCTGGCGCTTAACCCATGCGTGATAGCCGCTGACACTGACCTCAAGTACCTCGCAACGCTTGGCTATCGGGATATCTTTGAGTTCCGAATCCTCAAAGGAAGCTTGAATAAAGGCGTACCTCACTGAAGGCCGTTTTTCGAGAGGTACGCCGCGAATTTTTTTAGCAGCAATACCTCGGCACGGGACTTCTGCAATTCAGAGCGCAAACGCGCAATCTCTGCCTGCTCGGCAGTAACGGAATCTTCGCCGTCAAGTGACGCTTGAAGCAATCCGCTGCGATACTGGCGCACCCAGCTATACAAGGATTTGGGATTGATGTCGAGTTCGCGAGCCACATCAACAGCCGGACGATGCTCGTCGACGACAAGTTTTGCTGCGTTAAGACGAAATTCTTTGGTGAAAATACGACGAGTAAAAGCCATGGGATTTAGTCTCCTGATAGACAAAATTGTGCCCTAACAGGGCTGATCTATCAGGTCCATTTTTCGTACCCTCATCCCACAGAACGACGTTGATACAACAGGATTTTTTGGCCGCCAGGCAAAAAAAAATCCCCGCACGTTGATTTGCGGGGATTTTTTTGGTTGTTCTGCTTGGCGGAAGGGGAGGGATTCGAACCCTCGGTGCCCTATTGGACACGCCGCCTTTCCAGGGCGGTACATTCAACCACTCTGCCACCCTTCCGGCCTGGTTCAACAGTTCGCTCGACCTGTTGAGCGAATAGGCTGAGGATTTTATATGAGAATTTTCTGTCTGTAAAGTGATCCAGCACCGATCTCAAAAAAATTCCCAGACATGCCCTTTGCGTTGACGGGTCACGACGATCACCAGATCATGATCCGCGCAAGCAAAGGGCATGCTCGGCAGAGGGCTCCCCTCCCTGCACCAGGCCTGCTGTCCTTCCCTCACGCAGGTCCTCAAAACGCGTACTTCATGGCAAGCCGGGCGTTGTACTCTCCGGTGTAGTGAGCCCCCTGCTCGCGCTCGTTCTGCCCGTACAGCGATCTTCCAGCCGTTGCCCTTCTCGTCGAGTATCGTCTTTCCGAGAACCAGCCCGACGCGGCCCGTCAAACTATCCGCATTCTTCTCTTCGATGCGCATGCCGTTCGTGAGCGCGTAGTCCTCGCCCTGCACCTTGAGGTAGGAAAGCTGTAGCTGCGGCTCGGCAAACCAACCGCTTGTTCCTGCAAGCACAAACTGCCGCCCCGTCTCCACCGAGGCTCCCCACGTGAGCCCGCTGGTACTGCCGCGTACGGGCGTACCGTCGAGCATCTTGGTCGAGAGCTTCCGAGATTGAAGCGCCCGACGCCCGCAACAACGTCGGCGTAGACACCGTTGTCAGCAAACCAGGTTGCGTAAAGACGCAGGTTCTGACCCGTGCTCCTGCCACTAGCTGAGGCACCGTTGCCGCGCGTCGCCTGATTGCCTTCGAGCGTCTCAAACGCGCCGCCGACAATCCAGCTTTCGCCCACTTTGCGGTCAAGCCCCAATCCGACGAAACGTCGAGGGGGATGACTCGCAAATCCGAATCAAAATTGGTCCCTCTGCGCCCGGACCTGCCCAAAGGCCGCTCAACGGGCAATTGATGGACGGGCAATGACGGGGAAAGACTTCTCCTTGCAGGTCCCTACGCAAGGTGAACGATCACGGCGGCAAGCGCAAGGATGGCGCCCGCAAAGACGAGAAGAACCCCCGCCGCCTCATGACGGGAGAACCGGCACCAGCGCCAGCACCAGAGTCCAAGCGAGGCGCAGAAAACGCCCGCCGCGACAAAAAGCCGAAGGTTCTGGCCGAACAGGCCGAGGTAGTGACAGATGCGAAACGACGCCCACATCGCGCCCGCCGCGCACAGCACGAGAATGGGAACCGCACAGACGATGGAAAGGGCCGAATTGAGCCAGTGGGAGGAGATGCTGCCGCCGCTGCGGCCTTTAGTAGATTTTCGCGGCATCGAATTGATAGAGAAGCACATTGAGAATCTGCCAGGCCGGCATCGTATCAATGCGCTCGGCGATGCCCGGCGGCTGCGGCTCGGTCTGACCGCACGGCCGATAGTCGACGATGCGCTCGACCTCGGGCGAAAGCTGCCGCCAGACGGCGGTAAAAAGCTGTTCGTCGCCGCACTCGGCAATGTCGCTGCGGAGCCTGCGGATAAGAGCACGCGTACCGGCTGCCATTTTGACTGCTCCCAAGTTGCATCCTTGGTAGCAAAGTCTAAGAAACGGCGAGTCTACAAGAAATACTGCTCTCGGCGGAAGGACCGTGCACGAAGCGACTAAGCAAAAGGAAGGATCGCGGCCGAGAACGCGCCTTCCGGCACCGGCTCCTATAATCGCTCGAAACCGACAGACGGTGCACGCAAACCCCGGCCCGAACCCCGCGAGATAACGAGGCAGGAAGGCGTTTGGATGAACCGCCGACGAGGCGCCCTGCACCACCAGCACGCGCGCCAACACGTTTTGGAGACCGAACATGTCCGAGCCCATCTGCAGCCAGAAGACCCTCAAGAACATTGATGCCCTGTGCGCCGTCGACGACGTTGCGGGCTCGCTTGCGCTAGCCAAGGACGAGCACGAGCGGCGCATCGCCGAGCAGATAACGCTCACGCAGACGCCCTCGGCTCCCTTTGGCGAAGAAGCGCGCGCCGAGGTCTTTGCCGAGCTTCTCAAGAAAAGCGGCCTCACGGAGATCAAGCGCGACGCCATCGGCAACGTCATCGCCCGCATCAAGGGCAAGGCCGGCGGCCCCGTGCTCGTGATCGGCGCGCACCTTGATACGGTCTTTCCGGAAGGCACCGACACGAAAGTGCGCCAGGAAGGAAGCGTCTACTACGCGCCCGGCATCTCGGACGATGCCGCGGGTCTTGCGTGCATCCTTCAGGTCGCGCGCTGCCTCATACCCATCAAGGACAGGCTCCTTGGCGACGTCGTGATCGTGGGCACGTTGGGCGAAGAAGGCAACGGGGATCTGCGCGGCGTCAAGGCGCTTTTTGCCGCCAAGAACGACTACGACGGGATGATCGCCGTCGACAGCGCCAACGTGCACCGCATTCTTAAAGGAAGCGTCGGCTGCAAGCGCTACCGCATCACCTTTGAAGGCCCCGGCGGCCACAGCCTGCACAAGTTCGGCACCACCGCCTCGGCGATCCACGCACTTGCGCGCGCCATCACCAAGGTCGACGAGCTGCAGGTCCCGAGCGACCCGCGCTGCACGTTCAACTTCGGCGTCATCACGGGCGGCACGAGCGTCAACGCCATCGCCGCACGGGCGCAGGCCGAGCTCGACGTGCGCAGCTACACGCAGCCCGCGCTTGAAGCCTTCATCGAGCGCATCATGAAGTGCCTTGAAAGCGCCTGCGAGGAGGAAAACAACCGCTGGGGCGTCACCACTGAAAACAGCGTCACGCTCAAGGTTGAGCAAATCGGAGACCGCCCCACAGGAATCAATGCCGACGACGCCTCGGTGATTCAGGCGGCATACGGGGCACAGCAAAAATTGGGCATCGAGCTTCAGAAATACACCCTTGCGGCCACCGACCAGAACATCCCGCTCTTTTACGGGCTTCCGGCCACCACGCTCGGCGCGGGCGGCACCGAGGCAAACAATCACGCCTTGACCGAAGAGTGGGATTCGACCGAGGCCTGGCTCGGCCCGCAGCTCACGTTCCTTACGGCAGTAACGCTCGTGGGACTTGAGGGAGTCGCCGATCCCATTCTTGAAAAGCGCCCCCACGCGTAGTTCAGCCGCACGCGGCTTCCTGCCTCAGAACGTTTGCCCTGCAGTCAGCAGGCAAAAATCGGGCGGAAGCCGCTTGCCATTTTCCGCGCAAACCCAAGGCAAACCCTGCGGCGTAGAATGCCGCTTCCCTTCCATCAAAAGACATCAAGAGACTTGTCCGGCCAAGCACTGCAGCCTTCGGGGCTCCCCTCCTCGGCCGGACGTCGAGGCCGTCATGCATATCGAAATTCACCCTGCCCGCATTGAAGACTGCGACACCGTCGCCGATCTGATCCATGGCCTAGCGGCCTACGAAAAGCTCTCGGAGAGTTGCCACGCCACGGGCGAAAAGATCCGCGCCTCGCTTTTTTGCGACAAGCCCGTCGCGCACTGCATCCTCGCCTGGGAGGTGAAGGACGCCGGCGACGCAGCCGAGATTCCCGCCCGCCGGCCGGTTGCCTTTGCGCTTTATTTCTTCAACTACTCGACCTTCGAAGCCCGCAAGGGGCTTTATCTCGAGGATCTCTTCGTCGTTCACGACGCCCGCGGCAAGGGCGTCGGCACGCAGATGATCCGCACCCTCGCGGGCATCGCCCGCGACGAGGACTGCGCGCGCTTTGAGTGGGTGGTGCTCGATTGGAACACGTCGGCGCAGGCCTTCTACAAGAAGCTCGGCGCCGACATTCTCACCAACTGGTGGCTGTGCCGCGTCTCGGGCGAGGGTATTGCCGCCTGCGCGGGAAAGAGCGCCGACTAAGAAAGTTGAAGCGCCCCGCCGCTTCTGCGCATCATCAGCATCATCAAGCCTCTGCCGGCCTTTCTCAGGCTGCAGAGGCTTTTGCTTGAAGACGGCAACCGTTAGCGGCCGCGCTTTAATTCAATGCGCACCGATCCCGCGCCCACCGCAGCCTTAAGGCTTGCGGGATTCACCACGCGCCCGAGGCGCGTATAGCGATAGGGCGTCCGAAAGCTCTCATAAAAGAGCACCAAGCAGTCGTCGCCCCAGAGCATCAGGTCGCCCGCGGAAATGCGTCCCACGGACTGCTCCGCTGCTGGCAAGGGCTTGGCGAGGTCGGCATATTTTTCGTTGCCGTTGAGCTCCTTCATGCTGACCGCAAGCGGCAGGCGGTCGACTAACGACTTAGCGGCGGCATTGTCTTCAAGCGCGACGTCAAAGGCTTCGCCGTTGACCGTAAGAACAAAGAGCATTCCGGCAATGGTTGCAGTCGTGGACATGGTTGACTCCTGTTCTTCCCTTTCTCTTTCCTGATCGAGCCCGTTTATCGAGCCCCTCTTTTGAGCCCATTTTGAGCATCCCGGGCCCGCTAGGCGCCTTCTCGCATCAAATCTTTCCAAGCAGCATCGGGATGCCGAAGCCCAGCGCCAGCAGCCAATAGGCCGCACCCGAAATCCGGTTGATCCACACCGAGGCCGAGTCGTTCAAGAAGCGCTTGGCGGCGGTTGCAATCAGAATCCCATAGGTCGAGTGCACGACAAGCAGAATCAATGAATAGTTGACGGCAAGAAAAAGCACCTGCGGCCAGTAGGAAAGCTGCGAGTCGATGCACTGCGGAAAAAGCGAGAGGTAAAAGATGATGAGCGCGGGGTTGGAGAGCTGCAGCAGGATTCCTTCGCCGAAAAGCCGCACCGGCCGATCCTCGCGCCCGGGGCCGGGTTCCTCTTCACCACTTCCCCCGTTCTCACCTTTCTTCTGACTCTCGATGTGGTGATCGAGCACCGAAAACACAAAGGGCTTGGCGCGAAACTTCTTCCAGCCGAGATAAAGCAGAAACAGGATGCCGCAGCTCTTGACGATCGAATAGAGCGTGGGCGACGCGGCAATCAGCACGCCCAGGCCCGTCACAGAAATTCCCGCCACCACGAGCGTTCCCACGGCGCAGCCGCAGATGCCGGGCAGCGTCCGCCAGAATCCGAGCCGCACGGCGTTGGTCACCACCATCAGCACGCCGGGCCCGGGCGACATGATGGTCGACACCGAGGCAATGAGAAAAATCGAATAAAGCGACAGATTGATCATGGGAGGAAAAAATGCGTGGGCGGCAGGCCCGCGCGGCAACAAGAGTCTTTTAAAGCCCGGGCGGGCACGACGCCGGAGCTTCGGAAGGGCGCAGGAACAGCAGGAAAATAAAGAGCCGTTCCAAATTCGTCCGAAATTGATTCTATTGCGCCGGGGGTGCGTGCCAAAAGACGGACTTTCACGCAAATCGTGGGCGAGCTTCACGGCATTTGAGGGACATTGAGAGCTCAGGGCGCGCGAAGCGCTCCGGCGCTGCGGTACAATCGAAAAACTTTGTCAGGCCCATCGGGGCCCACTTGTCTACAAAGGCAGCCCGCCGATTGCGCTTAGAACTCGTCGTTATATAGCGTCGTCAAAGGAACCGGCTGCCTCAGACAGCAACCACGAACATTTCCATCTCTACCCATGTCCAACCTCCGCCTTGCGAAGATCGCCGCGGCTGCCGCTGCCGCGCTTGCCACTGTGCCCGCCTGGGCCGATGCCTGGGTCAGCTCGGGCGCAGCCGCCTCCTACGTCGACGTCACCAAGCTCGTTCGAGAAAGCATCGACGCGCGCACGATCGAAAACATGCGCGGCGAGCGCGCCGACGGCGGCAGCATCTGGCTTGACCTCGAGGGCGCCGTCACCAAGGCCGACAAGGCCGTGGCGGGCACCTCGGGCTGGGACAACGACGTCTATGCCGCCAACCTCGGCGCCGACATCAAAAAGGGCGACTCGTTCTTCGGCGTCGTCTACACCTACGCCAACGTCGACGGCAGGAGCAAGGGAACGGGCGCTCCAATCGACACCGACATCGACTTCTGGGGCGTGTCGGCCTTCGGGCAGCAGACCTTCGGCGCGATGAGCGTCTTCGGCTCGGTGGGCTGGATGTACGTCTCGGGCGACGTCTCGGGGGCCGGTGCAAAAAGCGACATGGACGGCAACATCTGGACGGCCGACATCGGCGTCAAGGGTGCGGCTAATTTCGGAGCACTTTCGCTTGTTCCCTACGCCAAGGCCGAGCTCACGTACCTTGCGCCCGAGAACTTCGCCGGGGGCGAACCTGACAACCTTCGCATCTATCAGTTCCCGGTTGGCGTCAACGCCGCCTGGACGCTTGAGACGACGGGCTGGAAAGTGACGCCCTCGGTCGACCTTGCGCTCGTGCCGACGGCGGGCGATACGACCGCCACGGGCAAGATCAACGGCACGCCCTTTGAGACGTCCTTTTACAACGACTCGACCTACTACCGCGCGAGTCTGGGCATTTCAGCCCGCGGCGAGCACGCCGTGTTCGGCCTGAAGTACCGGTATCTCAAGGGTGAGGACGGCTACAAGATGCATAGCATCGGCGCCCGCGCCGAGTACGTCTTCTAAGACATTTTTCTTCAAAGGCCATGACCAAAGCGCGCGTTCTTCATCCCTGTTTGGATGAAAACGGGAACCCCGTGGTGCTTGAGCACCCGAGCACGTCGACGGATGCCGCAAGCTGGCTTGATGCGACGGCCGCAGCCGTCGCAAGCCGCTCGGACGCGCCGCCCTTGCCTAAAGCCTTGAATGGGCTAGCTTTCAATCCACATTTTCTCGCAACGCCCGACGAACGGCCCGAGCCGTGGTTGAAGCTCGCCCCCAACATCGTCGCGGATGAGCCCGACTTCGTGATGCCCCCGGGCTATCGCGCCACCTCGGGCTGCGTCGTGATCGAGCCCGACCGTCGCGTCTGGGTCGTCTATCCCTCAAATCAGTTCGGAGGCGTCGTCTGCACCTTTCCCAAGGGACGGCTTGAGCCGATCCTGTCGCTTGCGCAGAACGCCGCCAAGGAAACCTGGGAGGAGTCGGGACTTTACGTTGAACCCACGAACTTTCTATGCGACATCGTGCGCACGCACGTGGTGACGCGCTTTTACTGCGCAAGGCGCTTGGACGGCTCGCCCGCACTAGCCGGTTGGGAGAGCCAGGCCGTGGGGCTTGCACCCTTTGAAAAGCTCTCGGAAATCATCAACCGCGAGTACGACCGCCGCGTTCTTCCGTATCTCGAAGCGTTCCTCCAGGCGCACTTTGACTAAAGGGGACGGCGCCTTTCAGCGCGCCTTGCCCTTTCCGCCTTCCCTCACCTTCCACCCACGCCGTCGTTCTCCACAAGACGCAAAAAGGCCGCAGGTCCTTCTTCTGAAAGACCGGCGGCCTTCTTGTTGAGCTCCGTTTGAGGCCCCGTGCGAGCCGAGGGCTTTGAAAGCCCTCGAGCAACTCGCACGGCGCTTCTGAAGCCTGCAAGCCCGATTAGTTCTTCGACTTGTCGACGAGCTTGTGAGCGGCAATCCAGGGCATCATGGCGCGCAGCTGGGCGCCCGTCTTCTCGAGCGGATGCTCGGCGGTCATACGGCGTTCGCTGCGAAGCTGCGGATAGCCCAGAGCGCATTCGGCGAGGAAGTCCTTGGCGTAGCTGCCGTTCTGAATCTTCTTCAAGCATTCGCGCATGGCCTTGCGGCTTTCTTCGTTCACAACCTTCGGGCCCGTGTAGTACTGGCCGTACTCGGCGTTGTTCGAAATCGAGTAGTCCATCGTGGCGATGCCGCCTTCGTAGATCAGATCGACGATGAGCTTCATTTCGTGGCAGCACTCGAAGTAGGCCATCTCGGGAGCGTAGCCGGCTTCCACGAGGGTCTCAAAGCCCGTCTTGATGAGCTGCACCAGACCGCCGCAGAGCACGGCCTGTTCGCCGAAGAGGTCGGTTTCGGTCTCATCGCGGAAAGTCGTTTCGATGACGCCGGCCTTGCCGCCGCCATTGGCACAGGCGTAGCTCAGAGCCACGTCGTGAGCCTGACCCGATGCGTCCTGATAAACGGCGATCAGCTGGGGAACGCCGGCGCCAGCCACATAGGTCGAGCGAACGGTGTGACCCGGAGCCTTCGGCGCAATCATGATCACGTCAAGGTCAGCGCGCGGCGTCACCTGACCGTAGTGCACGTTGAAGCCGTGCGCGAAGGCAAGCGTTGCACCCTGCTTCAGGTTGGGTTCGACCTGGTCGCGATAGACCTTGGCGATGTTCTCATCGGGAACAAGAATCATCACGACGTCGGCCCCCTTGGTGGCCTCCTCGATCGTGGCGACCTTCAGGCCCGCGGCTTCGGCCTTGGCCCAGGAAGCACCGCCCTTGCGCAGGCCGACGACGACGTCGCAGCCCGAATCACGCAGGTTCTGGGCATGCGCATGGCCCTGGCTGCCGTAGCCGATGATGGCAACCTTCTTGCCCTTGATCAGAGAAAGATCAGCGTCCTTGTCGTAATAGACTTTCATTTTTTCCTCATGTAAATGGGAGCCGCACCGAAAATTGCACGGCCCGCTGGTTGGAAAATCAAACTGACTTGCGTTTTTTGGTTCTTTAATTCGTTCTACGGCCGCAGGATGCGCTCGCCGCGGGCAATGCCGCTTGCGCCCGTGCGCACAGTCTCAAGAATGAGGCTGTGATCGATCGCACCGAGAAAAGCGTCAAGCTTCGAGCGGTCGCCCGTCACTTCAATCGTATAACTCTTTTCGTTCACATCGACCACGCGCGCGCGGAAGATCTGCGAAATGCGCAGCAACTCATCGCGGTCGCGCCCGACGGCGCGCACCTTCACGAGCATCAGCTCGCGCTCGACGTAGTCGTTTTCCATCAGGTCGTAGACCTTGATCACCTCAATCAAGCGGTTGAGGTGCTTGGTGATCTGCTCCATCGTGCCGTCGTCGGCGTAGCTCACGATCGTCATGCGCGAGACGCCCGCATTTTCCGTGGGCGCCACGGTAAGCGACTCGATGTTGTAGCCGCGCGCCGAGAAGAGTCCCACGACGCGGCTCAACGCACCCGAAGCGTTTTCGATCAGAATCGAAAGAATGTGTCTGCTCGCCATGATCAATCCTCCTCGGCAAGAACCATTTCCGTAAGGCCCTGCCCGGGGCCGACCATGGGAAGCACCGGTTCGGCGCGCTTGATGTGCACGTCGACGAACACGAGCTCGTCCTTGTACTTGCCGAAGGCCTGCTCGATCACGTCGTCGAGCTCCTCGTAGGTCGTGGCGCGAAGCCCAATGTGGCCGTAACTTTCAACAAGCTTCACGAAGTCGGGCTGCACCTCCATCACCGACTCCGACATGCGGCCTCCGTAGTAGGCGCGCTGCCAGACGGCGACCATGCCGAGATAGGCGTTATTGAAAAGAAAGATCTTGGGCGCAAGGCCGTACTGCTTGGCGGTGCCCAGCTCCTGAATATTCATCTGAATCGAGCCGTCGCCCGTAAAGCAGACGACCGGCGCATCGGGGTGCGCAACGCACGCGCCGCAGGCCGCGGGGAACCCGTAGCCCATCGTGCCCAAACCGCCGCTCGTCATCCAGTGGCGCGGCGCGTCGAGCTTTAAGTACTGCGCGGCCCACATCTGGTGCTCGCCCACGTCGGTCGTAAAGTACGCGTCCGCTCCGGCTCTGGCCTGCACGCGCTCGATCACGGCCTGCGGCTTGATGTCGTCTGCGGGATCGGCCTTGTAGGCAAGGCACTTCTTGGCGCGCCACTTCTCGATCTGCGCGCACCAGGCTTCGGTGTTGGCGGGATCGGGCCGCTCGCCGTGCTCGTCCATCTGGCGCAGGAATTCGCCCAAGACCTCATGCACATCGCCCACGATCGGCACCGTGGTGTGCACGCACTTTGAAATCGAGCTCGGATCGACATCGATCTGAATCACCTGACGGGCGATGCGCTCGAAGTCCTTGGGGTTGCCGACCACGCGGTCATCAAAGCGCGCGCCGATGGCAAGCACGCAGTCGCTTTGCTGCATGGCCATGTTGGCTTCGTACGTACCGTGCATGCCGACCATGCCGAGAAACTTCGGATCGCTTGCGCGAAATGCCCCAAGGCCCATGAGGGTGCAGACGACCGGGTAGCCGAGGCGGTCTGCGAGGCCGTTCACAAGTTCCGCGGAGTCCGAGCCGACGGCGCCGCCGCCAACGAGGAGCAACGGGCGCTCGGCCTTCATCAGAATCTGCAGCGCCTTCTTGATCTGGCCCGAGTGGCCCTTGACGACCGGGCGGTAGCTCGGGATGTCGACCTTGTCGGGGTAGACGAAGGGGGCCTTGGCGCACTGTACGTCCTTGGGCAGATCAATGAGAACGGGACCCGGACGGCCGGAGCGCGCGATGTAGAAGGCCTTCTTGATCACGAGCGGCAGATCGCGGACGTCCTTGACGAGGAAGTTGTGCTTGACGCACGGACGGGTGATGCCAACCGTGTCGCACTCCTGGAAAGCGTCCGTGCCGATGAGGCTCGTGCCGACCTGTCCGGAGAAGACGACGAGCGGAATGCTGTCGGCATAAGCCGTGGCAATGCCCGTGACGGCGTTCGTGGCGCCGGGCCCCGAGGTGACGATCGCCACGCCCACGCCGTTGGTCGAGCGCGAATAGGCGTCGGCCGCGTGCACGGCGGCCTGCTCGTGGCGCACCAGAATGTGCTTGAAGTAGTCCTGACGGTAGATCTCGTCGTAGAGCGGCAGCACGGAGCCGCCGGGATAGCCGAAGACGTGCTTGACGCCCTCGGCGTGAAGCGCCTCGATGACCATGCGGGCGCCGGTCATCTCCTCGGCTGCGCTTGCCGGATCATTGGTCTGCATGAAATTGGGTTCCTCATGTCGCGAATCCCAAGGTGTCTGCCCGGCGGGTGGGTGCCTTGATGCGGATGCGGCTAAATAAAAGATGGACTTCTTCGGGCGGCCGGGCAATGCTTTTTCGATTTGCGCGCGTCAGGCGCGTTCAGGAAAAGCCATGCAGGGCGGCAGCGAAAAAATCAACTGCATCCAAAAACAAAGCGGGAGGCGGCAAGGAGGGCGTGCGTATTGGCGGAGACTGAGCGATTGGTGCCAGTCCCGGAAAACGGAACCGTTCGCCGCAACTGTCTGCGGTAACAGACAGCACCCGAAGGGATGCCGCGTGCCTTGGTATGCATGATTCGCGGCATTTGGTCAATGTAGCAAAAGCACGCCTCGCTTCGCAAAGCCGGGACGTCAAAAATCCCCTGCGCAAGTGGGCTTATTTTGAAAATCATGTCCTTTGATCAAATGCTCTAATTCGTTCCACCTAAAGGAAACGAATTAGATCGCACGGCACCCCTCTTCGAAATGCCTCAGTTCGGCGCAGAGAGGTATCGCCGCACCGTTTGCGGGCGCGCAAAAAAAGGGCGGCGCATCAGAGGCCTCGCTTTCGGCATGCACCAGCTTCGTGCATTTTGCAAGCCGGGTTGAAACTGCTAAGCTGTTTCTTTGTTTCTTGAATTCACGTCGCCTCCCCCGGCCGGGCCTGAAGCGCGCGCTTGATCATCGTTCGTGGTCGTCCGACCCGACGACGCAGGCGGCAGCCCTTCCCTTTTGCCTTTTCTTTCTTTTCTCCCGGGGCTCCTGAGGCGACACTCTTTTGATCGGCACCCTATGGCAATGAACAGCACCACCCAGTGGGGTTCGCGCATCGGCTTCATTCTGGCCGGCGCAGGTTCGGCGATCGGCCTCGGCGCGATCTGGAAGTTTCCCTTCTGGGCGGGCACCAACGGCGGGGCGGCCTTCATCATCCCGTACATCTTCTTTACGTTCACGATCGGCATCGTGCTTCTGATCGCCGAGCTCACCGTGGGTCGCGCGGGACGAGGCTCCGCCCTGCACGCCTTGAAGACTTTGGGCGGCCCCGTCTTCGTCGTGCTCGGAAGCCTCACGGTGCTCTCAAGCTTCATCATCCTTTCCTACTACAGCGTGGTGGGCGGCTGGTGCATGAAGTATCTCGTCGACAGCGTGATCGGGCGGCTCGTTACCAACGACCCAAAGATCCTTGCGGCCAATTTCGAGGCCCTCGTCACGAACGGGCCGGTGAACCTCGCCTGGCACTTCGTTTTTCTCTCAATGACGTGCGGCGTGATTGCGCTCGGTGTCGTGAAGGGCATTGAGCGCATCTCGAAGTACCTGATGCCCACGCTCTTCATCCTGATGATTCTCATCATCATCCGCTCGCTCACCTTGCCCGGCGCGGGCGCAGGCGTCGAATTCCTCTTCAAGCTCGACTTCTCGACACTCACGCTCTCAAACATCCTCAACGCGATGGGCTTTACGTTCTTCTCGTTGTCGTTGGGCTGCGGCATCATGGTGACCTACGGCGCGTATTTGCCCAACAACACCGACATCCCGAGCTCGTCGCTGTGGATTTCCTACCTCGCGATTCAAACCGCGATTCTCGCGGGCCTCATGATCATGCCCGCGGTCTTTGCCCTGGGGCAGGATCTGAATGCAGGACCGGGGCTCGTCTTCGTCACCGTCCCCTTGGTCTTTTCACAGATTCCGTTGGGCGGCATTGTTGCCGTCGCCTTCAACGTCTGCCTCGTGGTGGCGGCGCTCACGAGCGCCGTGTCGCTTCTTGAGGTGGTGGTTGCGTACCTGCAGCACGAATGGCGCATGACGCGCAAGGGCGCGACGCTTCTTTGCTACGTCTCGCTCTTTTTCGTGGGCGGGATCTCGGCGCTTTCCTTCGGCCCCTGGAGCGGCTTTACGATCGGCGGGCGGGTGTTCTTTGATTTTCTCGACTACATCTGCACCAACGTGACGATGCCTGTGGGCGGCATGGCCGTGGCGGTTCTCGCCGGCTGGGTCGCCTGGAAGAGCACCGAAAAACAGATCAATCTCGTGCGCAGCTACTCGAAAGCGCTTAATAGGTTCTTTGCCTTCTCGCTTAAAATTCTCGCGCCGGCGCTCGTGGTGGTCGTGATCGCCACCGGCATCTAGTGCGCCGCGAATGCCGCCCGCTCTCCGCATGGTAAGGCGGGCGCAGTAATAAAAGAAAAGCCGATATCCGACAACAAGAACCAAGGCAGCACAATCAAGACAAGGGAGGCCCTATGGCCGAAAGAAGCATTTGGAAGAGCCGGGTGGGATTTATTCTCGCTAGCGCCGGCGCCGCAGTGGGTCTGGGCGCGATCTGGAAGTTTCCGTATCTCGCGGGCTCCAACGGGGGAAGCGTCTTCATGTTCCCCTACATCATCCTTTCCTTCACGATCGGGCTTGCGCTTCTGATCGCCGAAATCGCCATCGGCCGCTCGGGCAAGGGCGACATCGTCACGGCCTACAGCCGCATCGCCGGCCGCCGCTGGGCGGGCTGGGGGTATCTGGGCGTGCTGACGGGCTTCTGCGTGCTGTGCTTTTATTCGGCAATCGGCGGCTGGACCCTGTCCTACGCGGTCGACGCCGTTTTAGGCAACGGCCTTGTGACCGACGAAGGACAGCTTGAGGCGCACTTCGGCGCGCTCGTCACCAACCCCTACATCGCGATCGGCTATCAGACGGTGTTCTTGTTTCTGACCGCCTGGGTCGTCGCCTACGACATCAGCAAGGGCATTGAACGTCTGAGCAAGGTCCTGATGCCCCTTTTGTTCGTGCTCGTGGTGATCATGATCGTGCGCGGCGTGACGATTCCGGGCGCTGAAAAAGGGCTTGAGTATCTCTTCAAGTGGTCGCCCGAAGCCTTCAGCTGGAAGGGGCTGCTCGCCGCCATGGGCTTCATGTTCTTCAGTCTCTGCGTGGGCTGCGGGTGCATGCTCACGTACGGCTCCTACCTTGCCAAGGACACGAACCTCTTGAGCGGCTGCGCGTGGATCACGTTTCTTGCGACCGTGGCCTCGATCCTCGGCGGCCTCATGGTGATGCCGCCCGTCTTTGCCTTCAACCTCAATCCGTCGGCGGGGCCGGGCCTGACGTTTCTCACGATGCCCGCGGTGTTTGCGCAGCTTCCGATGGGGCAGCTCTTTGCCGTCGTCTTCTACGTCTGCCTCGTGGTCGCGGCCATCACGAGCTCGGTGTCGCTTCTTGAGCTTGTCGTTGCCTTCATGGTCGAGCAGTGGCACATGACGCGCATCCGCGCCGTGACGCTGAGCTCCTTTGCGATGCTTGTCGTGGGAAGCTTCTGCGGCCTGAGCTTTGGCCCCTTGGCCGACGTCAAGATCTTCGGGCGCACGTTCTTTGACAACTTCGACTTCTTTACGAGCAACCTCTCGCTTCCCGTGGGCGGCCTCGTCGTCTGCGCCATCGCGGGCTACAAGGCCTGGCCCGTGATCCGCGAGGAGATCAGCCGCGGCAGCAACGCCACGAGCGCGGTGCTCAACATCTTCCGGCTCATGGTCACCATCGCCTGTCCGATCCTCATCCTGATCGTGCTCGTGACCGGCCTCATGTAGTCCGTCGATTCTTCAAGCAAGATGGTATTTAAAAGCCCCGGCTGCAGCGTATGCACCGGGGCATTTTCGTGCCTCCAGCAAGGAGGCTTTAAAGGCGGCTTATGGATGCCTGCATCAGGGGGCAAGCAGCCGCCGCCTTCTCTGCTCAAAGAGGCACACGGCCGCGGCCGCGCCTACGTTGAGCGACTCGCAGTCGTGCTCGATGTCGATGAGAAACCGCGCGTCGGCCACCGCAAGCGCGCGCTCGGAAAGCCCCGGGCCTTCGGCTCCCATCATCCAGACCGTGGCCGTGTTCTCCCACCCGGGCGTGCGAAAGAGGTCTCGCCCGCCGCGGGCGTCGGCCGCAAGGCGCCGCGCCTTGAACATGGCGTGCAGGTCCTCGGGGTAGACGTTTTCGTAGAGATGCGCGGCAAAGTGCGCGCCCATGCCTGCGCGCAGCACGCGCGGCGTCCAGAAGCCCGCCGTGTCGGGGCTTGCCGCAATGTGGCGGATGCCGCTTGCGACCGCCGTGCGAATGAGCGTTCCCACGTTGCCCGCGTCCTGCACGCCGTCAAGGTACAGAGCGTCGACGTCGAGGGGCTGCTGCGGGCGGTCGTTCACGCGTACCGCAACCTCGACCATGATGCCCGTGCCGTTTTCAACGGGACTCACCGCGTCGTAGACCGCATCGGCCAGAACATAGATGCGGGGAGCCCCCTCACCCGTCCCCGCCCCTGCCGCACCAGCAAGAGCCGCAGCAAGCCCGCGGGCCTCCTCGGCGCAGGTCTCGCGCAGAATCACCGAGCGAGCAGGTACTTTGCGCTCGGCGATCACCTGCGCCAGATGCAGGCCTTCGGCAAGCGTCGTGCCGAACTTCTTCACCGCACGGGTGCTTTCTGCAAGACGCCGCCAGCGCTTGACGTGTTCGTTGGCGGTTGAGGAAAGGTAAAAGGGCTTGAGCTGCATGGGCGTACCGACAAAATCCTTCAAAGATTGCAGCGGAATCAAAAAGCGAATCCGCCGGCAGAAGATTGTACTGTTGAGTAGCGGCTCTTGGACGGCAGAAAGGTGCCCGCCGCCGTACGCCGCGGCCCTGCAGTGAAAGCTCCTTTCAAAACGGAAACCATCGCGCAAATGCAACAAACTGCACTATTTTGGTGCATCCTGTTTAAAACCTAAGAAATGGTTGAAAACCTTAATAAAATCAAGTCTTTGACGAAAATCAAAGTGAGGGGACTTGAATTTACAAGACCGTCAAAAAGGGCCTGACAGCAGGCTCAAAATGCCTAGTTTCTCCCTAGGAAATCGTCGCGGGAGCAAAACTTTCCCCCCTGCTGCAGGTCGATAAACGCACTTTTTGACGCGCTTTTCGAACACCCCGTGACGGAAGACGGATGGTCTCGGGCGGTCTGTCTCTTGTTTCATTTCAGCTCGCCGTCAAGGCCCTTTCAAGGCGCTTTCCGGCGGTCGAAACGGCGGGCGGCGCTGCCGACGGCGTTCCCCCTCTGCAGCCTCTCCCCTTCTTCGGGTCACAGCAAGAGGCCGCAGGGCCTCTGCGGCCGCGCTGTCAGGCCTTCCTGCGGTGCATGGAGACGCTCTTTTTGGATTTGATGCAGAAGATGCCCTGAGGCGAACTCACCGAGGATGGGCGTCGATCGCCCGATTAAAGAGGGACTGAAGGGAATTGAAGAGGCGTGAGCGCCGAGGCACTCACCTGGGCCAGATAAAGAAAAGAGCCGTCAGCGGTTTTCCCTTCCCGTTGACGGCTCTTTATGGGTAACTGCATATCGTCCAACCGGCGACCAAACCGGCGGCGAAAATTGCGAGGAGCATCGCATTGTCTCTGCAGAGGTCGCCACAGTACCACAGAGTTTTCCCCGAGCTCAACGGCGCGTGCCGCGCACCCCTGGCGATCTCCCCGCATAAACCCTAATGCCGATAAGCTTCCATCAAAAAAGCACCATGCTGGTGCAATGTACTTACGGTCGAGCGCTTCACACAAGCCGAAACAGCCTCAAAAAGACCCTCATTTTGCTGCCTTGAGCGCCAGGGCGGGCAATTGCCTTAATCGTTCGTGTTGGGGCTTGGGCTGATGCCCCGGGCACGTACTACAGTCCTCGTCCAGCCGCATTCTTTTTTGCCGAATTTCTCCCGTCCTAGCCCTTCTTTTCCCATGAATATGCTTCGACTTTTGCCGCAAAATTCCTGCGTTCGCGCACAGATACGCTAAAGTACGGATCAACATGCTTCATCACGGGGACGCACCGGGGGCGGCCGCAGCTATGCTGTTCGTTGCCCACCCGGCGCTTGACGCCTTCAAAAAGAAACGGCGCGGGCGCGTCCCCCTGTCTGCAATCAAACAAGGACTTACCGTGACTCACAACGCGGATACCCGTGAAGTACGTGCAGCCGAAATCGAGCTGCTGCGCACGCTGCCCGAACTGCTTTTTCACCATCTCGACAAGCGCCCCGAGATCCCGATCTACAAGTTCTACGATCAGCGCACCAAGGAGTGGACGACGCTCAACGTGCGCGAGGTCTGCGAGCGCGTGCTTCGCTGGGCGCGCGCCTTTACCGCCAACGGCTTCAAAAAGGGCGACCGGGTGGCGATGCTTTTGCCCAACGGCATTGATGCCATCTGCTTTGACATGGGCGCGCTCACCTGCGGGCTCGTACCCGTGCCTCTGCACGCCATCGACACCCCGGGGTCGTCGGCCTATATCCTCAACGACTCGGGCGCGACGTTTCTCGTGACGAACCGTCTCGCGAAGTGGCAGGCGATCGCCCGCGAAGGGGATCTTCCGGCGCTGCGCTGCGTCGTCATCACCGACGAAGCTATTGAAACGAGCAAAGCCGACGGCCGCACGCTCACCAACGCCGATCACTGGCTCTCGACGGGCGGCACCGCCGAGACGACGCCCCTGCCTGAAGGCCCCGAACCCTCGGACCTCGCAGCCCTTGTCTACACCTCGGGCACGACCGGGCGCCCGAAGGGCGTGATGCTCACGCACCGCACGATTTTGAGCGACATCGTGGGCGTCATGGGACTCATCTGTCCCGAGTCCGAAGACGTCTGGTTCTCGTTCCTGCCGCTCTCGCACACGTTCGAACGCACGACCACGTACTACTTTGGCCTCGGCATGGGCAACCTCGTGGGATTCAACCGCAACATCGGCCTGCTGCAGGAGGACATGCGCATCATCCGCCCGACGCTCATGATGTGCGTGCCGCGCGTCTTTGAAAAGATCTACTCGAAGATCCACGACAGGCTCGTCACCAAGTCGGCCTTCGTGCGCTTCATGTTCAACTGGGCGGTCGACGTGGGCTACCGGCGCTTCTGCCGCCGCAACGGCCTGCCTGTGCAGGGCTCGGTCCTGTCCTTCCTCGATCCCCTCGTCGCAGGCTTTCTTGCCTCGCGCGTGGGCCAGGGCGTGAGAAACATCTTCGGCGGCCGGCCGCGCGCCGTGATTTCGGGCGGCGCCGCATTAAGCGGCAACATCGCCCGCACCTTCATTGGTCTGGGCGTCGAGATCATCCAGGGCTACGGCATGACCGAGGCAAGCCCCGTGATCTCGGTGAACCGCTTTAACGCCAACCACCCCAACACGGTGGGCGTGCCGCTTGAAAACATTGAAGTCAAGCTTGGCGACAACGATGAGCTCATGGTGAAGGGCCCCATCGTCATGAAGGGCTACTGGAACCGCCCCGAAGACACCCGCGCCATCCTCTCCGAAGACGGGTGGCTCAAGACGGGCGATCAGGCCGACATCTACTCCGACGGCCGCATCCGCATCAAGGGCCGCATCAAGGAGATCATCGTCACGAGCACGGGCGAAAAGATTCCTCCCGCCGACCTCGAGCAGGCCATTGAAACCGACCATCTCTTCGAGCAGGTGATGGCCGTGGGCGAAGACCGCCCCTACATCGCCGTGCTTGCGGTCGTCAATCAGGAATCGCTCAAGATTTTCTTGAACGAGCTTGGCAAGGACCCCGACGCACCCGACGTCCTCATGGATCGCGACGTGCGCACGGCCGCCCTGCGCCGCATCAAGGCGCTTTCCCGCAACTTCCCCAACTACGGCGTGCCGCGCAACGTGCGGCTTCTCTCCGAGCCCTGGACGATTGAAAACGGGATGCTCACACCCACCTTGAAGCTCAAGCGCGGGCGCATCCGCGAGAAGTACGCCAATGAAATCGCCGAGCTCTACGGCGACCGGAGAAATTAAGACAGCCGCTGATCGCAAGGACGCATGCAGGGACGCTCGTTTGAAACGTTCCTGCCCTTCGGTCCGTGCTTCATCCATCAGGCGGGAGAGCTTGAGAGCCTCCCGCCTTTTTCGTGTCTTTCTCCTTGCCTACATGTCGAGGAAGTTTTTGAGCATCTCGTGCCCGCACTCGCTTGCGATCGACTCCGGGTGAAACTGCACGCCCTCGACAGCCATCGTCTTGTGCCGCACGCCCTGAATCTCCCCGTCGCTGCTCACGGCCGTGATTTCAAGGCACTCCGGCAGCGTCGCCCGCTCGATCACAAGCGAGTGGTAGCGCGCGACCGTGAGCTTCTGCGGCAGCCCCGTGAAGACCCCGCGTCCGTCGTCTTCAATCGTGTCGGTCTTGCCGTGCATGATGCGTCCTGCGCGCACGATGCGGCCTCCGAAGGCCTCCCCAATCGTCTGGTGCCCGAGGCACACGCCCAGGACCGGCACCTTGCCCGCAAAGGCACGGATTGCCGCAAGCGAGACGCCCGCCTGAGCCGGTGCGCAGGGCCCGGGCGAGATGCAGACGTGATCGGGCTTCATCGCGAGAAGCGCATCAACGTCGGCCTCATCGTTTCGCACAACCCGCACGTCGGCTCCGAGCTCGCCGAAGTACTGCACGAGGTTGTAGGTAAAGCTGTCGTAGTTGTCGATCATCAAAAGCATGATGCGCCTCCGTTGAGTCCGAGTTCGGCTTCCTGCGCTGCGCGCAGCACCGCACGGGCCTTCATTTCCGTTTCGTTGTATTCCATTTCGGGGATGCTGTCGGCGACGATGCCGGCAGCGGCCTGCGCATAAAGGCGCTTGTCGCGGATCACCGCGGTGCGGATTGCAATCGCAAGATCCATGTCGCCGCCAAAGGAGAGGTAGCCGACCGCGCCCCCGTAGATGCCGCGGCCCACGGGCTCGATTTCGTCGATGATTTCCATGGCGCGCACCTTGGGCGCACCGGTCAACGTTCCCGCCGGAAACGCCGCGCGCAGCACGTCGAGGTTCGTCATTCCCTCGCGCAGTTCGCCCTCGACGTGGCTCACAAGATGCTGCACCTGCGAGTAGCGCTCAAGCGCAAACTGCTCGGTTACTCGGACGCTCCCGATCTTGGCAATGCGTCCGACATCGTTGCGCGCGAGGTCGATCAACATCAAGTGTTCGGCGCGCTCCTTGGGGTCGCGGCGCAGTTCGTCGGCGAGCTCGGCATCTCGCACCGGATCGGCGTCGCGCTTTCTGGTGCCCGCAATCGGGCGGATCGCCACGATCTGGTGCCCGTCGCGGTTTTCGCTTCGCACGAGAATCTCGGGCGAGGCGCCAACCACGTAATGGTCGCCGAAGTCGTAGTAATAGAGATACGGAGCCGGGTTCTGGCTTCTCAATGCACGGTAAAGCGACAACGGATTTTCCGTAAAGCTCTGCTCGATGCGTTGGCTGATCTGCACCTGCATCACGTCGCCCGCGGCGATGTAGTCCTTCACCTTGCGCACGGCCGCAAGGTAGTCCTCGCGCGCAAAGGGACGCTCGGGCTCGTGCATGACGCCGCCCGCGCAGAAGGGCACCTCGGGCGCGCGGCTCATCTCCTCCTCGATGCGGCGCATGCGGCGTCGGGCCTGCAGATAGGCGTCGGGCCTGGCGGGGTCGACGTTGAGCACGATGTAGCTTCTGCCCTTCAAATTGTCGATGACGACGAGCTCTTCGCAGAGAAACAGATCGATCACGGGCGCGCCGGTGATGTGCTTCTCTGTCACGGGGAGCTTTCCGGGCTCGATGAAGCGCACGGTGTCGTAGCCGAAGTACCCCACAAGGCCCCCGGTCAGACGCGGCATGCCCTTGGGCGAGGCCACCTTGAAGCCCGCCATGAAGCGCTCGATGACCTTCAAGGGATCGTCGCCCGTAAAGCGGCTTTGCTCGCGGCCGTCGACGGAAATCACCGTGACGGGCCCCTCGGCCGTCAGGGTCGTCGTGATGCGGGTGCTCGCCTGCAGGCCCACGAAGGAGTAGCGCGCAAAGCGCGTCTCGCCCTCGACGCTTTCAAGCAGAAACGTGTGCGCGCGGTTGGCGAGCTTGCAGTAGATCGAAAGCGGCGTCTCCATGTCGCTCATGATGCGCGCTACGAGCGCAATGCGGTTGTAGCCCTGGGCCGCGAGCGCATTGAATTCGGTTTCAGTCATGATGTGTCCTTTGATCCTTTGGATCCGCCTGCCTGTTCGTGCTTCTTTCCCCAGTCCCCGATTCTTGAGACTCTTCGGGCGGGTGCAGACGGATTCGGTTGTTCGGTAATGGATGCTTGAAAAGGTTCTTCCTGAAGGACCGGGCGGCGGACGCAATGCAGGCGGCACACACCGACGGCGGTTTCAAGGAAGGTTTCGGTTCAAAGGCTTCTTTGATGTCCTGCAGCGCCTTCAAAGGACTCGCAAGGGAGATCGCCAGGGGCGTTGGAACTCTCAGGCTTGAGGAAAAACTGACGAAAACCGCACCCGTGGGAAAAGCGACGGGGCTGGAAAGCGGGTCTTTGAAAGATCCCCTGAGAGATCTCCTGAAAAGTCCCTTGAGACCTCCCCGCGCGGTTTTCTCAACGACAAAGACGAAGAAGGGCCGATGTCGGCGAAGAACGCTCGGGAGTCAGGATTGAGGAGTTGTCGGGAGACCGTACCCGCAAAACCATCGGCGGCAGCCGCTGATAGCTCGGCGGAGAACGCTCAATGGCGCTCGATGGCGTACGCTCAAGCCCGACGCAGTCGCTGCGTCATGATGTTTTTCGGGGGTGATCAGCTTTCCTTGGACGGCCGCCTTGTTCACTTGCTGTGAGGCTGGCGACTGCGGTCCCATCATGGGCGCCGCTCGGACGTCAGAAGCCGGACGAATTTTGAGAAAAGGGGCGCCATGACCAGACCCCCTGTGCAAACCAGCCGTTGGGCTTGTGCACGCGGCGCATGGTGCGGATACGAGCAAGTTTTGCCTTGGTCGCCATCATGGCTATGCCTTTGATTGAAGCGGCTCGGAAAGCCGAGTTGAAAAGAGGAATGTACTGCACTTGAAAATTTTCATCATTTCAAGCGCGCAAGTGCTGTTCTACAGGAAACGGCTGCCGATGGCAATAGACAATTCATCGTATAAGGCCTCTTTTTGAAGCCTAGCGCATGATGTCGGCAGCCGTTTTTCTCGACGCTTTACCAGTGGTTGCAGCGCGTCCAGACGTCGGTGACGACGCCCTCGGCATCGAGCACGTTGTAGCGGTCAAAGGCCGCGGCCGTCGGACAGGCGTGGTTGGGAAGAATCCGGAACTTCGCGTCGATCGGGTAAGCCTTGACGTCAAAGGGCTTGCCGTCCCGTCTGCAGATGACGCCGTGCTCCTGGTTGCACTGCCGCACCCACAGATCGGGAATGATGTTGCCCTTGATGTCGCACACAAGCCCATAGCCGCAGTCAACGGATTGGGACGCGGTGCCGCGGTCTCGGCTCATCGCAAGCCACCCGCCGTCGGTGATGATCCAGCTTTTTTCCTCCTGCCAGCCGATGACGCTCACGAGAACCGAGAGCGCGATGTCCTCGGGCCTGCACACGCCGATACCCGCCATCACGAGGTCGTAGAAGGCGCCCACGCCGCTTCTGTACTCGGTGACGCCCGCAAGGTGCCTGCGTGCGCGCACGAAGGTGGGCGTGGAGCCCACGCTCACGATGGTGCTTGTGAAGCCCGCACTCGCGAGAAGATCGCGCGCGGCAAGAATCGAGCGCTCCTCGTTTTCGGCGGCCGCCTCGATTTCTTCCTGCGAATGCGCGTTGTAGCTTTCGCCCGCGTGCGTCAGGACGCCCATGAAGTGCGCGCCGTCGGTGAGGCTTTGCGCCACCGCGATCATTTCCGGATCGTTGGGCTTGAGTCCCGAGCGGTGGCCGTCGCAGTCGATTTCAATGAGTACGCCGATGCGCGAGCCTCGCGTGCGGCAGAAGTCGCTTACGGCCTTCGCAGCAGGGACGTTGTCGAGAATGATCTTGACGTCGGCCCCCGCGCGGTTCAAGGCGTCGATGCGCGCGAGCTTGTGCGGGGCAATGCCCACCGCATAGATCAAGTCGCGGATGCCCGCCGCAACGAAGTACTCGGCCTCGCGCACCGTCGAGACCGTTGCAGGGCCCGCGGCTCCCTCAAGCTGCATGCGCGCGATCTCGACGCACTTGTGCGTCTTGAGGTGCGGCCGCCAGGCAACGCCCAACTCCCGCGCGCGGGCGTGGGCAAAGTCGATGTTCTTCTTGAGCTTCTCGCGGTCGATGATGAGGCTTGGCGTATCAAGGTCGGTAATGCGGATCATGGAAATCGGTCTCCTCGGAGTCTGTCGGCAGTGCATCCGACGAAAAAAGCCTTTTCATCATACGCGCTTGCATAAACGACCGATGCGACCGATGAACTGCTGCAGCGGCAGCCGCATCAAAGAACGGACGCCGGGCATGGCGGACGCCTTGGTGCGTAGAACGCAGAAAAGTGGGAGAAGAACGCGGGAAGGACCGATGATCGGTCGGCGGGACGTCGCGGTCAGTGAGGGTTGACGCCCGGAGAGGATGGATGCGCGGGAAATAGAGGAGAGCGTAGAAGGAATTGCTCAAGGATGAGAATGGCGGAAAGGACAAAACCCGCCTCGGCGCGGATCCACGTTTTCCTTCGTCTTCTTTACCGCACGGCCAGCGCCCGGGGAAGCAGATCGGGCCCCACGAGGCAGCCGACCGGATTGCCGCGCACCGTCACGAGAAGCCGCCTGCCGCCCGAGACCTCTTCTGCGACCTGCTTGGAGTGTCGGTAGAAGTCGGTGGTGGCGATCGACCCGCACTGCGAGCGCTCCTCGTCCGAGAGCACGGACGGGTGCACCAGAAGGCAATAAGGCGCCTCCTTTTCAAAGGCGATCACGGTGTGCCCGAAGCGGGCGCTTGCGATGTATTCGCCGAAGTTGCGCTTGAATTCGCTGAGACTGACTGTATCCATGGCTGCCCAAAAACGATGCGGTTAGCTGTTTCCTTGCGGGACATGCCGGAAATGCCAGACAAGAATCCCGCAGGAGATCGCCGCCCGAGGGAGCCCGACGACAGTCTTCAAAACGCCCCTTCAAGCACGGCTGATGCGTGAATCATTGTAGTTTTAAAGACACACCGCGCCAAGGCTTGCATTGGACGTAGTCGCCTCCTACGCCGAACGAGGGTGCACCATGCAAGCGCCTAAACCATTTTGCCTAATAGAATCCCCCGCCCCGGCTTGCGGCTGATCAACCTTCGCACTTCTAGAGGGGGCCCGATGCGCCTGCCGCCGTCACAAGCGTGCCGTTTCCTGACACAATCCGTAGAGTCGTGTCCTTGTCGCCTTTGTTCAAAGACGAACCGCTGACACAGAGATTGCGACCGTCGAGGCGGCCCTTCGAGAAAGGTCGAGAAAGGGACCGGCGTTCCCTCCAGCCTCGCGGTCAATTGGAAATTTTTGGAGACATTCCCCCCTATGGCGATCATTGTTCACAAGTACGGCGGCACTTCCATGGGCAGCCCCGAGCGAATCAAGAACGTGGCGCGCCGCGTTGCCAAGTGGCATCGTGCCGGCCACCAGATGGTGGTCGTTGTTTCGGCCATGAGCGGTGAAACCAACCGCCTGATTGCGCTGGCCAAGGAAATCCAGCCCAATCCCGATCCCCGCGAACTTGACGTCGTGGCGAGCACCGGCGAGCAGGTCTCGATCGGCCTTCTCGCAATGGCCCTGAAGGCGATCGGCGTCGAGGCCGTGAGCTTCAACGGCTCGCAGGTGGCCGTGCACACCGACTCGGCCTTCGGCAAGGCCCGCATCGAGAGCATCGACAGCGATGCCGTGAAAAAGGAGCTCGACGCCGGCAAGGTCGTCATCGTGGCGGGCTTCCAGGGGCGCGACGCCGCGGGCAACGTCACCACGCTCGGCCGCGGCGGCTCGGACACGAGCGGCGTCGCCATGGCCGTGGCCCTGCATGCGGCCGAGTGCCTCATCTTCACGGATGTCGACGGCGTGTACACGACCGATCCGCGCATCGAGCCCAAGGCCCGGCGTCTTGACGCCATCAGCTTTGAGGAAATGCTTGAGCTCGCGAGCCTCGGCTCCAAGGTGCTGCAGATCCGCAGCGTGGAGTTTGCCGGCAAGTACCACGTGCCCCTGCGCGTGCTCTCGAGCCTCACCGACCCCGACATTCCCGTTGACGTCGAAGCCGTCAGCGGCACCCTGATTTCTTTTGAGGAAGATCCCAAGATGGAGAAAGCCCTTGTTTCCGGCATCGCCTGCACGCGCGATGAAGCCAAAATCACCCTCACCCAGGTACCCGACACCCCCGGGGTGGCCTACAAGATTCTCGGCCCCGTCGCCCAGCACAACATCGACGTCGACATGATCGTGCAGAACATCGCCTCGGCCGGCACCACGGACTTCACCTTCACGGTTCCGAAGGGCGAGCTCGAGCGCACCCTCAAGGTTCTCAACGAAGAGGTCGTGCCGGTCTGCCAGCCCAAGAACATCACCACGTCGACGAGCGTGGCGAAGGTCTCCGTCGTCGGCATCGGCATGCGCACCCACGCGGGCGTCGCCTGCAAGATGTTCGAGACGCTCGCGCGCGAGGGCATCAACATTCAGATGATCGGCACCTCGGAAATCAAGGTGAGCCTCGTGATCGAAGACAAGTACATGGAGCTTGCCGTGCGCGCGCTGCACGACGCCTTCGGTCTCGACAAGCCGCCGGTTGAAGAAGGCAGCTGCAAGGCCTAAGCGGCTCACGCCGACGGCACCCTGAGGAAGACTTCAGAAATCCTTGGGGTGCTTGTAGGGACCTGAAAAGCCCTGAAGAGCCCTGAAGAGGCTTCGGGATGGTTGATTGCCCCCGAAGCCTTTTTCTATAGAAGGCGTCTCTTTCCCGGGCGTACGCACGGCACGACGTATAATTTTTTCCTGCTCGGGACCCGCCCCTTTTTCCAGATTTTTCTTGATCTTTCCCGGCGTGGGCGGCCCTCTTTGAGCATCCTTCCGACTTTTTGCCGGAACATCACGCGCATTCCATTTTTGCCTTCGGGCACGAGACAAAAGCGACATGAACCCCACCTATCCCATCATCGCTCCCTCCATTCTTTCGGCCAACTTCGCCTATCTGGGCCAGGAAGTGACGGACGTCGTCGCGGGCGGCGCCGACTGGATTCACTTTGACGTGATGGACAACCACTACGTGCCCAACCTCACGGTGGGTCCGCTCGTGTGCGAGGCGCTGCGTCCGGTGACCGACGCCCCCATCGACGTGCATCTCATGGTCGAGCCCGTCGACGCCCTGATCCCGATGTTTGCCAAGGCGGGCGCCAACATCATCACCTTTCACTGCGAGGCCTCGCGCCACATCGACCGCACGCTCTCGCTGATCCGCGATCTCGGCATGAAGGCAGGGCTCGTGTTCAACCCTGCCACGCCCCTGAGCTACCTCGACTACGTCATGGACAAGCTCGACCTCATCCTTCTGATGAGCGTCAACCCGGGCTTCGGCGGCCAGAGCTTCATCCCCTCGACGCTTGAGAAGATCCGCAAGGCGCGCGCGATCCTTGATGCCTACGAAGAAAAAAGCGGCCGCCACATCCCCATTGAAGTCGACGGGGGCGTCAAGCCCGCCAACATCGGCGAAATCGCCGCCGCAGGCGCCGAGGCGTTCGTCGCCGGAAGCGCCGTCTTCGGCAAGAAGAATGCGGCGGCTTATGCCGAAGTCATCGCGCAGATGAAGGAAAACGCCCGCCGCAGCTGCTGCTGCAAGGCATAAAGACGACCATCCGAAGGCGGGAGGAACCTGCCTTCGGGGCCTTTCGTCGGTCTTTCGTCGATCTTTTTCGCGCACAAACAAAAAGCACGCATCGCTTGAGTTCTTCAAGCCTCTGCGTGCTTTTTTGCTGCCGGGACGAAAACCGTCAAAGCTTTTCGCGCACCACGTGCTCGACTGCCGAGCGCACCGTCTTTTCCACGGCCTGATCAAAGTCGGCGCGAATCTTCGAGGCGGCGCTGCGCATCGTCATGTCGACCATGACCGAGACTTGCGCATGCACGCGCTCAAGAATCATCGGAATGAGCGTTTCGACGAGCTCTTCCTTGAGCGCATCGCGCGCTTCACGGGAGTCGGGCGCTGCCGCCGTGGGATGAACCGCAGAAGGAGCCGCAGGGTGAATTGCGGCAGGGGCAGCAGGCGCGGCGGGAGTTGCAGCGGGTCTCGCGGCACGCTCAAAAAGCGCGGCCTCGTCGTGCATCGCCGCAGGATGCGCGGCAGATAGACCCGCAGCATGTCCGGCTGCATGACCGTTTTGGGCGGCAGTCTTCAACTCCTCCCAGGTATAGGGAACGCGATCGGTCAAAACGGGCGTCGTGTGCGTCTGCATGGTCAGCCTTTGCTCCTGTCGTAAGCTTTCAAAGTAATGCCTGCCGCATGATAGATGCGGTAGCGCTGTCGGGAGCGCTGAAGCTCCTCGGGGTTGGTCGAGACGATGTCGATCACGCGCTCAAAGCGCGCAAGCTGCTGCTCCCAGTCGTGCGGGACGTCTTCGTCAAGAAGCACGATCACGTCGCGGGTCGGGAGATCCTCGATGTGGTCGGCAAACACCACCGCAGCCTCCGCCTCCCACATGCTTCCCGCCCAGGCGTGCGGGATGAAGGTCAGATCCTCAAAGCGCCAGAGATCATCGTAGACGCGCGACAAGAACGCCTTGTTCGTGCTCCAGACGGTCGCCTTGAGCCCCATGCCCGTCACCTTCTTGAGAAGCCGGCAGGCGTACAGGCTCCTGTTGGCGACATTGAAGTGAAAGTCGATCTGCTGCATGGGCGGGGAAAAGGAAAAATCGTCGCGGGTCTTCGCGCGCGGGCGCACGAGTGGCACAGGCCGATTATCTTAACTCAAAACGCCTGCGGCTTTGATGTCCGCAAACGGGCGGCCGTTGCCGCGCGCATCGGGGCACGCATGAACCAGTTATGAGAAACCCCCTGCTCCGGAAAGCCGAGGCAAGGGGGTGTGAAGCGCAGGAAGAAGAGAGACCATCAAGGGAGGACTTCAGGAACGAGCACTCAGAAGCGGCAGTCCGAGGCGACCTCCCTTGCCTCTCTTCTCAGAAGTCCGACTTTTTACTTCTTGGACTTCTTCACCTTCTTCGCAGGCTTGTTGGCGCTGTAGGCCATGAGCCACTCGAGCATGAGCGGCATCGGGCGCGAGGTCGACTGACGGTTTTCGCCCGTGGTGTTGGCCGGGCCCGCAATGTCAAGGTGCGCCCAGGGGCAGTCGGGAGCGAATTCCGAGAGGAACGTCGCCGCCGTGCAGGCGCCCGAGTGCGGCTGATTGCCCGTGTTGGCGAGGTCGGCCACGTTGCTCTTCAAGAGTTCGCGATAGCGGCCGCCCATCGGCATCGGCCAGACGGGATCGTCGGCGGCATCGGCCGCTTCGGCAAGCTGGCTCGTCAAGGCGTCGTCGTTGCAGAAAAGACCCGAGACGTCCGGACCCAGGGCCACCACGCAGGCGCCCGTGAGCGTTGCGAGATCAATGCACACCGCGGGGTTGTAGCGGCGCGCTTCGGTCAAGGCGTCCGCCAAAAGCAGGCGCCCTTCGGCGTCGGTGTTGAGCACTTCGACGGTCATGCCGTTTGAAATGCGCAGGATGTCCGAGGGCTTGATCGCCTTGCCCGAGGGAAGGTTCTCGGCGCAGGGGGCGATTGCCACGATGTTGATGCGAAGGTTCATCTCGCAGGCCGCACGCACGAGCGCGAGCGCGGCAACCGCGCCGCACATGTCGTACTTCATCTCGGGCATCGAGCGGCCGGGCTTGAGGTTGAGGCCGCCCGAATCAAACGTCACGCCCTTGCCCACGATGACGACCGGGGGTTCGTCGCGGTCGGCGGCGCCGTACCAGGCAAGCTTGATCAAGCGCGGCTCTTCGTCGGAACCGGCCGCAACGCCCAAGATTCCGCCCATGTCGGCAGTGTCCATCTCGTCGCGGTCCATCCATTCGAGCTCGATCTTGCCCTTGGTGCTTTCCTTGCGGGCCACGCAGAATCGCTCGCAGTCGACCACGATCGTCTTGGCGGACCCCACGAGGAAGGTGGGCGTGCAGATGCCCGGGGGCATGTCGGCAAGGTTCTTGGCCCAGAGCATGTTGCGCGCGATGATGCGGCCCTGTTCAAGGGACTCGGCCACGGCGTCCTTGTTTTCCTCGTCGTTGAGCACCCAGCCGATCGACTCGATCACGCAGCGGCGGTTCTTGCCGTCGGTCTTGAAGCCGTCAAGCGGCGTGCCGGCAAAGATCAGCGCGCGCACGGCGCTGCGGGCGGCCCAGAGCGCATCGCGCCCTTCGGGCGTCCACTCTTCGGAGGTGAGCACGATCGACTGCGCACGCGTGGCGCGGGCAACCTTCTCGTGCACCGTCATGAAGACGTGCTCGGTCATCGCCTCGACTTCGCCCAAACCCACGACGATCACGCGGCGGGCCTTGACGCCCTGCGGCGCGTAGAGCACGACCATGTCGCCCACGGCACCGGTAAAGTCGCCGGTCGCAAAGATCTGCGAGAGCGCACCGCTCGTGGCAGACTCGATTTCAAGCGCCGACGGCGTGAAGACGGGCTTGCTGCCGCAGGCCTCGGTCTTGTCCTTGGACTTCGAGCCGGACTTGCCGCAGTCCTTGGCTTCGGCAAAAAGACCGATGACGAGAGCATCGGCTTCGATCTGAGCGGCGTTTTGCGAAATAACTTCAAGACGCATAGGTGTGTACGATTAATCCTATTAGGGATGAAATTTTCAAAAGGGTGCATTTATACCTGATCAACAGGTTTTTTTGCGCGCCCGCGGGCTATTTTCCTACGTTTTTTACTCTCGGAGGCGCTTGTCCTTGAAAAATTCGCAGCTGCCGCTTCCTTTTGAGGATGTCCCCGATGCAGCACGCGCCTCGGGCTCCTCTTCTTTTGCCCCTTCTCCCGCCCCTTCTTCCCACAGCGACTGCACCGATCAAGTCCGCGAACCCTTTACTCTTGAAGCCGACGTCTTTGAGGATCGCAAGGCCCCGGCGACCGACGATCGCGTGGTCCTCAAAAGCGCCCCAAGCCCCGATCAACATTCAAACCCGGCACCTTCACCCGAACCTGCACCGCAGGTTCTCGACCGAGTTCTCGAGCGTCTCGCGCAAAGCGCCTTCAGGCGCCGGTTTGGCCTTGATGCCTCCGATCGCGCGGCGCTTCAGAGAGTTGGTTGGGAGGCGATGCGAAGGCACGCGCAGGAGATTCTTGAAAAACGTCTGGCGCCGGCGGTCATCGCCAACGACGGGCACCAGACGCCCATGCGCGGCTACCCCGTCTTCAAGGCTCAGCACGCCACGGCGCTCTGCTGCCGGCAGTGCATGCGGAAGTGGCACGGCATTGCACCGGGGCACCGGCTCACCGACAAGGAGCTTGACTATGCTGTGGCGCTCATCATGCGCTGGATGGAGGTCGCGGCCAAGCGCCCGCTGACCAGCGCCGGGAGCGCTTCAAAGCCAAAAGCGAAGGCACACGCAGCAGCGAACAAGCAAAAGGCTGAGCAGGAGCCCAGCCTCTTTTAGGAATCGTGATGAAAATTCGGGGGCAACGCCCCTTCCTCACAAAAGGAAAATTTATGAGCGGATGGGCGACGCCTCTGCCGGAGCCGCGCCCGCGGCGGCCTGATCGGCCTCATCGACGGCATCGGCTGTTTGGGCCTTTTTGATTGCCGCCTTCATCGCATCGACCCAGCCCTTGACGGTCGACTTCGGAACGCCCGTTTCGCGAGAAATTTCGCCAAGCGACCGCCCTTGCTCGTAGCGGCTGCAGACGAGCTCGCGCGCCGTCTCTTCATAGCGGTACAGACGCGGCGCGACGTCGTCGCCGAACGTTCCATTGCGCCAGCGCCGACCCCAGTCGCGCACGGTGTGCACGTTCAGACCAATTCTTGCCGCTACGGCCTTGTAGCCGTAGCCCTCTTCAAAGAGCTTCACCGCCGCACGGCGGACATCAATGGAGGCATAGCCCTGCGGTCGCAGTTTTTGGATCACCGGCATGCTTCGAGGCCCTCGTTTCTTGTTGTTCCCAAATATCCTCGGGGGTCGGTCGCGGCAGTCGACAGCGGCTCTTTCATCTTTTCAGCCATCGCTGTCGATTGCCTACCGTCGTTGCGGCTGTTGCGCCGCGCCTGCGGCGTTCCCGCACCCGAGGCACCCATATAAGATCATTCTAGAGACCGCAATCTCGCGGTTACTCAGGCAACACCGCCAATTTAAGTAGGAGAAAATACCTAGAACCCACCGAAAGACTAGGTACTTAAGGAGGTGTGGTATAAAACATTCCTCACGTGATCGGACTGCACCCCTCGATTTCGAGGAAAAAGGCGCACAGGAAACGCCCCGGATGCGCCGGGCAAAACCCCGTCTTGAATGCAAACCTCCAGACGCAAAAAAGCGGCCACGGGGACCGCTTCTTTGCTTTCTGATCGGGGCGCTTTTTTAGACGCCGGGCTCAGGATCTTTTTTAGGGTGCGCACCTTACCGGCGCTTGACCTCGTCGACGCGCAGCGGCGGGAACGTATCCCACTGCTCGCACCCCGGGCACTGCCAGGAGAAGGTGTGCGCAAGGAACCCGCAGTGACGGCACTGGTAGCGGGCCGTCAGCTTCGACTGACGGGCGGTGATGTCGGCAAGAATCTTTGCCTGCTCGTCGCGGGGGTTGGCGTTGGCCTTGAGGCTGCTCATCACGGCTAGCGTCGAGAGCGACGGGCGGTTCTTGAGGGCCTCGCTTGCAACGGACATGGCCGAGGCTTCGTCCACCCACACCGCGGTGCGCTGCACGAGGGCCTTCAGGACGTCCACCGACCCCGTCTGCGCAAAGGCTTCCTTTAAGTACGCAAGCGCCGCCTCGCGGTCGGTTTCGGCAAGCACGTCGGCCTTCTTGGCGGCAATAAGCGGCAGATATTCGCCGCGCGTGCGCTCGATCTTGTCCCAGGCCGCCAACGCCCCCTCGCGGTCGCCCGCTTCAAGCGCGAGATCGGCGTTGAGCGACAACGCACGGGGATTTTCGGAATTCTGGCTCAAGGCCGCCTGCGTGAACTCAAGCGCGCGGGCTGCGTCCTTGCCCTGGCGGGCCATCATCGCGAGCTCGCAGTAGAAGTGGCTGATCTCGTGATTGAGCTTGTGGCCGCCGTTGGAGAGCTTCTGCGCGGTTTCGATCGCCTTCTTCCATTCTCGCTCGGTGACGTAGATGTGCATGAGCGCTTCGTTGGCCTCGTGCTCGCGCCCCTTGAAGTCGGCAAGAGACTCGTAAGCCGCCTCGGCGCGGTCGTACATGCCGGCCTTCAGATAGTCGAGCGCCAACTCGCTCATCGCCTTGGCGCGCTCGCGCTCGGGAAGCTCGGCGCGGTTCACAAGAAAGCTGTGCAGGCGGATCGCGCGGTCAAACTGTCCGCGACGGCGAAAGAGGTTGCCAAGGGCGTGGTGCAGCTCAATCGTGTCTTCGTCAAGGCGCACGACCTCGATGAAGACGTCGATCGCCTTGTCGGGCTCGTCGGACAAGAGAAGGGAAAGGCCCTTGAAGTACTGATCGTCAATGTTGTTGCGCTCGCCCTTGCGCTGGCGCGCATCAAGTCCGCGCAGCCACCAGCCGGAGGCAAAAAGAAGCGGAACCGCGATCAGGTACCAAAGTTCGAATTCCATGTCGTAATGCTCGTGTGTTGGGGAGTGGGCCGAAAGCTCGGCCTACGAAATTGGGTTCTTAAGGATTGGGGGGACTGGGGCTAAGAATCTCGTCAAGTCCGCGTCAGATTCACGTCAAGTGCTCACCCCGGAAACGTCCGTTTTTTCACCCTTTTGCTCGCGCAGAATCGAGCGGGCGAAGATGAAGTCGTGCCACCCCTTCTCCTTGTCCACGGGATTTCTCAAGAGGCTCGAGGGGTGGTACGTCACGACGACGGGCACCTCGCGCCCTGCAACCGTAAGGGTCCAGCGCTTGCCGCGCAGCGCATCGAGCCTGTCGGTGCGGTTCAAAATCCGCTGCATCGCCTGCCGGCCCATGAGAACGATCACTTGGGGGGCGAGAAGCTCCAACTGCCGGTCAAGAAACGCCGCGCAGGCCACAGCCTCGTCCGGGCGCGGATCACGGTTTCTCGGCGGGCGGCACTTGAGGACATTGACGATGGCGACCTCGCGCCCCCTTTGCAGACCGCAGGCGGCAAGGATTTTATTGAGAAGTTCGCCGCTTTTGCCAACAAAGGGAATGCCCTGCAGATCTTCGTCGCGCCCGGGGGCTTCGCCGATCAGCACCATGGGACAGCCCGGCGCCCCATCGGCGCAGACCGTGTGCTGGCGCGTGTCGGCCATCATGCAGGCGCGGCAGCGGTTGACGATGCCGGAGATGGCCTCCCACGAAGCGGTTCTCACTTCAGAAACAAGCTGCGCGTCGGCCACGGCCTCGTGCGCGGCACTCGCCGCATGCGGCATCGGCCGGGGCGCACGCACGGGGGTGCGGGCGGCAACGGGAGCGCGCGTTGCGGGCTTGAGGCTGGCAATGGTCGAAAGGGCCTTTTCCTCGGCCGCGGGACGTGCGGGCGCAGAAGAAGAGCCAGGACGCGCTGCGGCAGGATGCGCCGAAGACGGCACCCGCGCCTGCAGGGACTGAGCCGAATGCATCGTAGGCTTGAGGCTGGCGGCCGGCGCTGCGGCAGAAGCGGCAGGCGCAGCAGCGCGCCGCGACGCCTGCGGGGCGTCGGCTAGGAGCGGATCCTCAGACGATCTCAGAATCCACTGCGCGCCAATGTTCATGGCCTGCCAGATCCGGCTTTGCTCTCGGCTTAACGTCATCCCATGGGTTCCCAGTGAAGGGGGCCTACATAGTGAGGCTTTTGCGGTCGTTCTTTTGTTGTGTCGGCGAGCCTGGGGCTCGTTTTAATCCTGCTGTGCGGGGAGCGCCTGCAGATCCTTCGTCATCAGGATCGCATCCTCCCTGCCCTCGGCCGTCGGATAGTAGCCGCGGCGGCGGCCGACTTCGGAAAAACCGGCCGAATGGTACATTTTACGCGCCCGCGCGTTGCTCTCGCGCACTTCGAGATGCATGAGCCGCGCCGCACCCTCGCGCGCGGCGGCAAGAGCGGCCGCGAGAAGCGTCTTTCCGCGCCCTGCACCCTGCATCGGGGGATCAACGGCGATTTCTAGAAGCTCGGCCTCGTCGATCACGATCATGACGACGCAGTAGCCTGCGATGACGCCCCCAACCTCAAGCACGGTCATGGGGTAGCCGGAGGCGAGCGCATCCTGAAAGTTGCGAAGCGTCCACCCGAAAGGATCGGCACGCCGGGCAAGAGAAGCCACCGCCTCGAGGTCGGAGGCGGTCATCGCGCGAAGCGTTTCGCCCTGGATGTCTTTTTCGGCAGTCATCAGAGCTTTTCTCCGGCGCGGCGCTCCTCGATCGTGAGCGCCACGCGGTTGCGCACGTAAAGGGGCGCGGCCTCTTCGGCGCGCGTCGTGCGGCCCGCAATGTACAACGCAAGTCCCACGCGGGCGATGTCGGCCGCGGTGGTCGCAAAGGGCTCGAGCACGGTCGTGCCCTCGGGAAGCTTGATGTCCTCGGCATACGCCGCAAAGGCGCTTCCCGCGGCGGCCTCAACGGCATGCGTGCGGGCAGCCTCGGCAATCATCGCGGGCTTCACAAGCTCAGGCGCGGCAAGCTGGTGAACACTCACTTCACCTTCCTTATCACCCTCAAGCTCAAAGACCGCCATATAGCACTCGTGCATGCGCGCGTCGTGCGCAACGAGAAGCCGTCCGCGAAAGCCCAGGTTTGCCGCATGCCGCGCGGTGGCTTCGAGGTTTGACGCCGCCAGCAGGGGCTTTCCGGCCGCCCAACCCATGCCCTGCGCAACGCCGCAGGCTACGCGCAGTCCCGTAAAGGCGCCGGGCCCGGCTCCAAAGGCGATCGCGTCGACCGAGGCAAGCGTCAGTGCGTGCTTGGCCAGCATGGCGTCGACGACGGCAATGAGCTTTTCGGTGTGGCGGTTGGGCTCGGCGTCGACCACTTCGTCGATCACCGACTCGCCCTGAATCAGCGCGACGGAAAGCGCTTCGGTTGCGGTATCAAAAGCTAGGATCGTGGGCACTTGGATTCTCTTTGTTTGAAATGGATTTGTGTTGTGTGCGGTTCTATGCGGCTGATTGCGGCTGACTGCGGCTCATCATTTTGCCTGTGCGGAGGGCTCAATTTCTGCCGGCGCTGCCGCGGCCGGGGAGCATTCGCCTTCAGTATCGGACGCAGGAACGGACGCCGTGACGGACGTTTCAGTCGTTTCAATCGCCTCGAGCGCATCGGCTGACTCGGGAGCCGACTCATCTGTTGACTCGGAAACCGGCTTGGAATCGGGCTCGGCAAAAATCTGGGCCAGGGGCGTCGTGAGCGCGCTCGCTCCTGCGAGCGACCGCCACCAGTGGGCAAGCGACCCCTGCGCCGAATCGGCGGAGGCCCGAGACTCGCGCACGAGCGTATTTTGTCCGCTCACGGCGAAGGTTTCGAACATCTTGAGAAGCGTCGCCTGCTGCGTGTCGACCACGAGCACCCAGCCGTGCGCACCCTCGCCGCCCGTGGCCGAGGCAATGTAGCGCGCCGAGGCAAGCATCGAGAGAATGCGCTCGGCAGCCTCTGGGTAGGTATCGACCGCGTCGCAGAACTGTTCGGTCGTCATGATCGGGGGCTCACCCTTTAAGCGCAGAAGCACAAGCTCGCGCAGCATCGCCAACCCCGTGAGGAAGTCGTTTCCGGTACGGTAGCTGTCAAGAAAGCGCCCTGCCGTGAGCTTGGGGATCGTCGCCGTCACCGCCGCGCCCGCGAAAAAGAGAAACCAGGCGATGTAGATCCAGACGATCAGCACGGGCAGCGCCACGAAGGCGCCGTAGATGTTGGTGAGCGTCCCCGCGGTGATGTAATACTCGAAGGCTTGCTTCACGATCTGTCCGCAGAGCACCACGAGCACGCCGCCCATGAGCGCGTGCGTAAAGTGCACGCGGCAGGCGGGCACGTACTTGTAGATCACGGCAAAGCAAAAGCTCTGCAGCACGATCTGGCCCAGGTTGTACAAAAACGAGGCGGTGCTGCTCTCCACCCCCTGAAGCGCCATCGCCGTGAGCTTGCCCGTGATCGAAAAGGAAAGCGCCAATGCCACCGGTCCAATCGTAAGAAGCGCCCAGTAGATCAACGCGCGCTGCGGCCACGGGCGCATCGCCTTGACCTTGAAGATGCGGTTGACGGTCACAAAAAGCTTGTCGATCAAGAGAAGCGCCGTAACCGCCAAACCGATGAGACCGAACGTCGTCAGCCCTGCCGCGTGACTCGTGAATTCGTTGAGATAGCCGATGAGAACGCTCGAGTACTGCTCGGGGAGAAAGCTCATCGCGATAAGCTCTTCGAGACTTTTTCTTGCTCCCTCAAAACTGGGAAACGCCGCAAACAACGCAAGCGACAGAGCCAACACCGGCACAAGCGCCAGAAGCGTCGTCAGCGCCATCGAGCTTGCAACCTCGACGATCTCGATTTCGGAAGCGCGGTCGGCCACAAAGCGCATCAAGGTGCGGATGCTCGCAAGCCACCCCTTCTGCCGGATCTTTTCCTTAATGCTCATCTGCTTTCTGTTCATGGTGCTGCTTTTCGGGTGGTGCTTCGGGGTCAAAAATTCCTTGCCTGGACTCGAGGCGCCCTCATCCGATTCCCTTCAAAAAAGGAATGCCAGGGCATTGCGGGCGGGTCTTTGGGGTGTCTGCCGAGCGTTTTCCGCTCGGAGCCGATCCTATTGTAAAATGTTGCGTTTTGAATGTGCGGCGGCCGCCGCCCGCCCCCCGGGCCTTCAGAAACAAGGAACCGTCAAGGGGCTGGACGAGCGCGGCAGGGCGCGCGGCGCTTTTTTTTCAAAGCGCTGACGAGCCGCCCGAGCCGCACGGCAACTTTTTTCGACAATTCACAAAATCATCCGATCCGCAAGCCGGCTGCCGAGACTCTTGGCGCCGGCGCGTTTACAGGTACATCCATGCGCGCGCGTCAATTCTATATTTCCACCCTCAAGGAAGCCCCGGCCGACGCCGAGATCCCGAGCCAGATCCTCTCCATCCGTGCAGGCCTTTGCAAGCGCCTTGCCGCCGGCGTCTACAACATCATGCCGATGGGTCTGCGCATCCAGAAGAAGCTGGAGACCATCATCCGCGAGGAAATGGACGCCGCCGGCGCCATCGAGCTCTCGATGCCGATCGTGCAGCCCGCCGAGCTCTGGATGGAGTCCGGCCGCTGGAACAAGTACGGCCCCGAGCTTCTGCGCTTCAAGGACCGCCACCAGCGCGACTTCGTGATCCAGCCCACGAGCGAGGAGGTCATCACCGACCTCGCGCGCAACGAGCTCACGAGCTGGCGCCAGCTGCCGGTGAACTTCTATCAGATCCGCACGAAGTTCCGCGACGAGCGCCGCCCGCGCTTCGGCGTTATGCGCGCCCGCGAATTCGTGATGAAGGACGGCTACAGCTTTGACCGCTCGCCCGAAGCCGCGGGCGTCTCCTACGACAAGATGTTTGCCGCCTACACCAAGATTCTCAACCGCATCGGCCTCAACTTCCGCGCCGTGCGCGCCGACACGGGCTCGATCGGCGGCTCGCGCTCGCACGAATTCCAGGTGATTGCCGACGTCGGCGAAGACGTCATCGCCTACTGCCCGGATTCGGACTACGCGGCCAACATTGAACTGGCCGAGGCCTTCTCGGTGTTGGACGGCCGCAAGGCGCCCACCCAGGACATGGTGAAGTGCGCCACCCCCGGCAAGGAAAAGTGCGAGAACGTGGCTCCGTTCCTCGGCATTGACCTTAAGAGCTGCATCAAGAGCATCGTGCTTGCGTGCGACCACACCGACGAAAAGGGCGACGCGCTGCCCGCGACGATCGTGCTCGTGCTGCTGCGCGCCGACCATGAGTTGAACGAAGTGAAGGCCGGCAAGCTCCCCGAGCTTGCCGACGGTTTCCGCTTTGCAACCGAAGCCGAGATCGCCGAGCACTTCCACGGCGCCACGCCCGGGTCGTTGGGCCCCGTGGGGCTGGGTGAAGACGTCATCGTCTACGCCGACCGCACCGCGGCCGACATGTCCGACTTCTGCTGCGGCGCCAATGAAACGGGCTACCACTACACGGGCGTCAACTTCGGGCGCGATCTGCCCGAGCCCAAGGTCGCCGACCTGCGCAACGTCGTCGAGGGCGACCGCAGCCCCGACGGCAAGGGCGTTCTGCGCGAGCAGCACGGCATCGAGGTGGGCCACGTGTTCTTCCTCGGCACCAAGTATTCCGAAGCGATGCACGCCACGTACCTTGATGAAAACGGCAAGCCCCAGCCCCTGCAGATGGGCTGCTACGGCATCGGCGTCACGCGCCTTGCCGCCGCCGCCATCGAGCAGTGCCACGACGACAAGGGCATCATCTGGCCCGAGGCGATTGCGCCCTTTGAGGTCGTGATCTGCCCGATGAACTGGTCCAAGAGCGAAGCCGTGCGTGAAGCCGCGCTGAAGCTTCACGATGAACTCGCGGCGCTGGGCGTTGACGTCATTGTCGATGATCGCGACCTGCGCGCGGGCTCGATGTTTGCCGACTGGGAGCTCATCGGCGTGCCGCACCGCATCGTCGTGGGCGACCGCGGCCTCAAGACGGGCGAAGTCGAGTACGTCTGCCGCCGCACGCTTGACGCCAAGGAGATGCTCCCCGTGGCCGAAGCCGCGAAGATCGTCGCTGATCGCGTCAAGGCCGCCAAGCACTAAGGCGTTTGTCGCAGCGCGCCTCGAGCGGGTCTCCCAGTTAGGGATACGTGCTTTAAGGAAGCCATCCTTTTGCACGAAAACGCCCGCACGTGCGCGTCTTTGCCGCTAAACTTATGCTGGGTTTCGGTGGGCGTTTTAAACTCAGAGGATGAATTGGAGGTGCTTGACGCACCCTCCCCACTCTTAGCAGAACGCCCGCCACTGAAATTTCGACAAAACACGTAAAGGAGACAGACGTGGAATCGTTAAAGCCCCTCGTACGCGTCATTGATGATGACGATGCGATGCGCCGCTCGTGGGCCTTTCTGATCGAAGGCGAAGGTTGGGACGTCGTCACCTATTCGGACGCGATCGATTTTCTTTCCTCCAACGACTTCTCCCGCCCGGGATGCCTCGTGCTCGACGTGCGCATGCCGCGTATGAGCGGTCTTGAGCTGCAGGACAAGCTGCGCGAGCTCAACGTCGACCTGCCGATCATCTTCATCTCGGGGCACGGCGACATCGACATGGCCGTGCACACCCTCAAGCAGGGCGCCGTGGACTTCCTGCAGAAGCCCGTTGATGATCAGCGGCTTCTCACCGCCATCGGCAATGCGGTCATGAACAACCTCAATCACCGCCGCACGGAGATGGAGCTCTCGACCTTCCGCAGCCGCCTTGAGCAGCTCACGCAGCGCGAGCGCGAGGTGATCCGTATGGTCGCCCACGGCATGAGCAACAAGCAGGTTGCCGAAAACCTCGGCATCAGCGAAAAGACGGTGCAGGTGCACCGCGGCTCGGCCTACCGCAAGCTTGACTTGCACAACGCAGCCGAAATCGCCCGCCTGCTGCTGCGCTCGGGCGATCCGCTCTAAGAACATTTGAGTGTGCTTGAGCCGGTGGATTGTCTTCCGGCTTGACGCCGTCTTGGGCCCCCGACAAGCACTTCGAGGGGCGCGCCGACCAACTGCCCGCCTTCGTGCGGGCAGATTGCTTTTGGGACATTCCACCCTCGACCAACCACTGCAACCGCCGGGACATGGCTTATATGTCGCGAGAAACCCGCAACTACTTTCTGCTCTTCATCACGGCCGTCATCTGGGGCTCGGGCTTCGTCGCCCAAGCGCTCGGCATGGAGCACGTGAGTCCCTTTACCTTCACCTGGGCGCGCTCGCTTCTGGGCGGCTGCTTTCTGCTCGTTCTGATCCCGATTCTTGACGCATGGGCAAGCCGGGAGCGGAAAAATGCCGAAGACCGTACGGGAGCGGAAAAGGACGCAAAGGTGGACGAAAACGTTGGCTCTAAGGCTGCCGCAAAGCCGTCCGATGCCTGGAAGAATCCCACACTCTGGCTCGGGGGCTTTTGCTGCGGCACGGTGCTTTTTATTTCCGAGTCGCTGCAGCAGTTCGGGCTTCTTTATACGGCCGTGGGCAAGGCCGGGTTTCTCACGAGCCTCTACGTCGTGATCGTGCCCTTGGCGGGCATTCTCATCGGGCGCCGCACGAGCCTCAACGTCTGGGTGGCCGTGGTGCTCGCACTTGTTGGCCTTTATTTTCTCTGCATGCCCAAAGGGGAATTCTCGCTTTCGATCGGCGACGCGCTCGTCCTTGCCTGCGCCTTTTCCTTCAGCGTGCACATTCTCGTGATCGATCGGTTTGCGCCGCTTGTGGACTGCGTGCGCATGAGCTGCATTCAGTTTTTCACGGGAAGCCTCTGGGGCCTGGTGCTCATGCTCATCTATGAGCCCCCGACGCTTGCGCAGCTTCTTGCGGCGCTGCCAGCCATCGTCTACGCCGGCATCATGAGCAACGGCATCGCCTACACGCTTCAGATCGTCGCGCAAAACGGCGTGCACCCCACCATCGCCTCGATCATTCTGAGCGCCGAAAGCATGGTAAGCGTCCTGATGGGGTGGCTCATCATGAACCAGACGCTCACGCTGCGCGAGCTCGGCGGCTGCGCCTTCATGCTTGCGGCGATCATCATCGCGCAGCTGCCCGCCTCGCTCTTTCGCCGCAGGCGCAAGGCCTGAGTCAGCCAAACAGCCGGCTTGAAGTACGGGGCTTTCAGGGATGTCCTTTCAGATGATCTTTGAAAGCCCATTTTTTTGCGCTTTACCTTTTTGGAGGGCGACCCTCTTGAGCCTCTCCACCATCTTCAAAGTCTCAGGTTCGATCCTTGCCGCCGGTGCGGTTGCGGCCGCCAATCCCCTCACCCGGACGCGACGCTCGCATCCTGCAGTAAAGACGATGATGGCAATAAGGGCGGTAAAAAACGCCGGACACCGCCGACGATTCCTCACCGATTTCAAACACCCCAAACACCCCGAACACCCATAAAAGCGCACGGGCCGCAGACACGAAAAACGCCCCGAAACCGGGGCGTTTTTCGTTGTCTGCGAAAGACCAAAGCCGCTTAGTTCTGCGCGGGCTTCTGAGCGGCGTCGGCCGCCTCAGGCTCGGGCTTGTACTGATCGCTCAGGATCACGGCCTCGTGCTTGGTGCGCAGCGCATCGTAGTACATGGTGAGATCCGACGGGCCGAACATCTGCGCGAGTTCGTTGGCGCCGAGGCTCAGGTCGCCGTCGGTCGCGGGCGGCAGATCGGACTTCGTCACGTGCGCGATCTGGAAGCCGTCGGCCGTACGCACGCCGACGTAGGCCGGCAGTTCCTTGGCGGGCACGCGCATGACGGCGTTGATGAGCTCAAAGCTCTGGTTCTGCGGCTTGCCGCGCGAAAGCGTCATCGTGTCGCCGAACTTCACGGCATCGGCCTTGCCCGAGCGCAGGCTCTTCAAGAGCTCGCCGCCCTTGGTCGATGCCTCGTCAAGCGCACGCTCCCGCGTGAGGCGCGCCATGATGTCGCTGCGGGCTTCCTCAAAGCTCATGACGTGCGTCGGACGATAGGCCGTCACGCGCGCGGCAACGAGCGTGTTGGAGGAGACTTCGATCGCCTGGGTGTTGCGCTTCTCGCGCAGGCACTCTTCAGCAAAGAGGCTCTCGACGACGTGCTGGTTGATGAGCTTCTTCACCGCGGGATCCGAGGGACCTTCGGCGGTGAGGCCCTTCAGAGTCTGCGCCTTGATGCCGTACTTCTCAACGACGGGCGCAAGCGTATCGCTCTGCTCGTAGACCATGTTGCTGAAGTTCTCGGCCTCTTCGGCAAAGCGCTTCTGGCTTTCCTGCTCCTGGTAAAGGCGCACGATCTCGTCGCGTACCTCCGAGAGCGGCCGCACGCTCTCGGCCTTGACGTCGGTCACCTTGATGATGTGGTAGCCGAACTCGCTCTTCACCGGTCCCACGATGTCGCCCTTCTTGGCCTTGAAGACCGCCTCTTCAAACTGCGGCACCATCATGCCGCGGCCGAAGAAGCCCAGATCGCCCCCGTCCTTGGCGCTTGCCGGGTCGGAAGACTTCTCGCGGGCGATCTTTTCAAAGTCGCCAGGCGCGGCTTCAACAGCCTTCATGATCTCGTCGGCCTTGGCCTTGGCCTTTTCCTCGCCCTCGGAGAGATCGACGAGGATGTGGCTCGCGCGGCGCTCTTCAGCCGCGCGGAAGCGGTTGGGATTCTGCTCGTAGAAGCTCTTGATGTCTTCTTCGGTGGGCTGCACGTTCGCAAAAAGCGAGGGCGTGAGCACCACGTACTCGATGTCGATCTCGTCGGGACGTTCAAAGAGCTTCTGATTGTTGGTCCAGAAGCTGCGGGCGTCCTCGTCGGTAATCTTGATCGACTTCACGAAGTCGGCGCTCGGCACCGTGTAGACGGCCACGTCGCGCTTTTCGTTCAGAAGATCAAAGAGCTGCTGGGAGAGCGTCTTCGGAACGATCACCGAGCGCGTCACGCCCGAGGTGAGGAGTTCGCGGGCGATGTCGCCGCGCATGATCGACACGAAGTACTCGTCCGAGTAGCCGCGGCTTGCGAGAAAGTTCTGATAGGCCGTCGAGCTGAATTTGGCGTCCTGCTGGAAGGCGGGCAGCGTCTTGATGAGCTCGATCGCAGTGGCTTCGCTCACCTCCACGTTTTCAAGCGAGACTTCGCCGATCAACGCACGATCGCTCATCATGCGCTTTAGAAGCGCCACGCGCGCTTCGCGCGAATCGAGCATGTTGCTGCGGAAATTCTCGCCCAGACGCTCACGCAGCGACTCAAGCTGCTGGCGCTTCATCTCATCGAACTGCTGCGGCAGGATCGAAACGTCGTCGACCTTGGCAATGGCGCCGTCGTCGCTGATCATGCGGTTGTACGAATAGATGCCGGTGACGACAAAGCTGGGAATCACAAGAATCATGGCGATGAACATCAGCCAGCGCTTGTGATTGCGGAAAAGCTCAAGAAGCATGTGGATTCCTTTGCATTTGTAACGGTCGGCAGAAGCCATCAGCCTGCCGACGATCTGCTCGGATCGACGGTCAACATCGGGCCGCTGGCCGCACCCCGCGGGCGCGCTCGACCCGACCCGGTCGTCGAACCGGGACAATCGACGGATTTTAGCCCAATCAAAGAGCCGCTCTCAACGCCCGCACGGGCTCAGGCCGCGCTTTTTGGCGCATTTTTTGGCCTCTTTCCGGCGCCCTCCTGCAGCATCAGGGCTTTGCGCCCGCTTCGAGCCGCGTGTTTGAGGACCGTCGCAACGGCATGACGGCGGCAGACTAATTTTGTAGTGATCGTTATTTTTTGCGTTAAAATCGACCGCAGTTAAAACGATTTGCTCTGCGCTTCGAGGTTCAGGGCGCCCGGCTTCTAAACGGCGCCCTGCCCGATATTTCCGATAAGTCCGATGACGACGATGTCCAAACTTTCAGCCAAGACCGCTTCCACAGCAGCCCCCGAAAAGGAGAAGGAGCCCCTCGCCCGACCTGAGCAAAAAGGTTCATCTGGCAGCACGAAAGCCTGCGCAAAGGGCTGCACGAAAGGCTGCACGAAAGGACGGCCGCGCACCTTTGATCGCGAAGAAGCGCTTCAGAAGGCGCTACGCATCTTCTGGGAGCTTGGCTACGAGCCGGCGTCGGTTGCCGCCATCTGCAAGGCAATCGGCATCAATCCGCCGAGCTTTTATGCCGCCTTCGGCTCCAAGGAGACGCTCTTTCTTGAGGCCGTGCGCTACTACGAAAAGACCTACTGGACGGGTCTTTTGACCGAGTTCGAGGAATCCCGTCTTCCGATTGCGCAGGCGCTTCGCATCTTTTTCGAGAAGGCCGCCGCCGTGCTTTTGAACCCGGCAACGCCCAACGGCTGCATGGTGGTGCTTGCGGCGGTGAACATTTCGCCCAAGGAAACGCAGATCCTTGCGCTCGTCAAGGACCTTCGCCGCGCCACCCGCGACTTCTTCGCGAGACGCCTTGCGCGCGCCGTGCGCGAGGGAGAGCTCGCCTCGAGCCTTGACATTGAGGGACTTGCCGACATGCTCAACATCTTTCTTGAGGGCATGTCGATACAGGCGCGCGACGGACTTGCACTGACCTCGCTTGCAAAGGCCGCCGACCCGGTGATCGCGCTTTTCGAGTCGCTTGCTCAAAAGAGCGCGGCGCAAAAACACTCGACGTAGAGGCTTTCTCGCAAACCACAAAAACCCGATCAGCACATTTTTTCAAAGGCTGCCGGCTCCTCGAAGCACCCGCAGGCGCTTCAAGCTCAACCGACCGCTTACTACTTTTCTTGAAGGAGCACTCACCATGCCTCAACTCATTCCCGTTGATCTTCAGTACGTGTACCGGCTCTTCAATGTGGGCGGCACCTCGCTCGTCTCGGCCGCCTACAACGGCCAGGAGGACGTCATGCCCGCCACCTGGGTGTGCCCGCTCAACATCGTTCCGAGCCGCGTGACGGCCTGCATCGACTCGCACCACTACACGCGTCCGCTCATAGAGAAAAGCGGCATGTTTGCGCTTGCGCTTCCCACGATGTCGATCGTCAAGGACGTGCTCTATCTGGGGTCGGTCAGCCGCAACGACGTCGACGACAAGTTGACCAAGAGCGGCGCAAAGTTCTTCAAGATGCCGGGCTACGACATGCCCTTCGTTGAAGGCTGCGCCTGCTACTGCGTCTTCAAGACCCTGCCCGAGGAGCACATCGCCAAGGCCTACGATCTCTTCATCGGCGAAGCCGTCGCCGCTTGGGCCGATCCCCGCGTCTTCGACGGTCGCCACTGGCTCTTTGAGAAGGCCGACAAGTCGCTGAGCACCGTGCACTACGTGGCGGGCGGCCACTTCTACGGCATCGGCCAGGTGGTCGACGTGCCGGGCTACGACGATCTCGCCTGATCGCCCTTTTTGCACCCTGCCAGGACTGCAAAGGCTGTTCCGGCAGCCTCTGCAAAGCCGCCGGCGCCGCGTTTCCTCGCGGCGCTTTTTTATTGTCTCAAAAGTCGCCCGGCAAGGGATTAGGTCTTTTAAACGTGCCCCCGGAAGCAAATTTCAGAAAGTACATTGTTGTTTGTGCACGATGCGTCAGAGGACTCACTTTTTCACCCCCACAAGGAGATGGAAAAGAGATGAAACGGCCTGCCATCTTGCTTGCCGACGCTTCAAATTCCTTGAAACAAAGGAATTTGTGATGCTTCCGTTCCCCAGCCGCATTGCTGTATCGATAAAAGGCAGTGCGACGAAATTTTTTTTGCTTGTCTGACACAAACAACATTTTTTACGCAATCTCCTGATTTTCAAGCCCTTTTCAACGATTTCGCCGCATGATATTGCAGATTTTGCAATATAGGACGCAAAACGGGCCTTTTCAGCCGTATCCGCCGTCCCTATCCTATGGTTCGGCAATGCAGGAAAGACCTACACGACAAAAGCTGCACGCATTGCCGCGAGAGGAGACCTCGCCATTCAGGCGTCGCACATAAACCCCGGCGCACGCCGACATCCCGATCTGTCGAAACCCGACGGCATCGTCCACGGACGGTGCCGCAGGAGGGATTTTTGCCCCATTTTCGGCAGCCGCTCCTTCGCCACAACCCCAGACAGCCACGTCGTTTCAAGGAGAATCATCATGGATTTGTCCCGACTGAGCAGGCGAACGTTCATCAAGACCTCCGCCATCACGGGCACGACCGCCGGCATCGCGCAGATGTCGGGCGGCCTCATCCCGGCAGCCTCCGCTGCCCAGGCCGGCAAGTCTGCCGCCGCGGCCAAGGACGAGACCCGAATCGTCAAGACAAGCTGCCGCGCCTGCATTCACGACTGCGCCGTTCTTGCGCACGTGCGCAACGGCCGCATCGTCAAGCTTGAAGGAAATCCGGAGTCACAGATGAACCAGGGCGCGCTCTGCCCGAAGGGACTCGCGGGCATTCAGGCGGTCTACCACCCCAACCGCAACAAATATCCGCTCATCCGCGTCGGCAAGCGCGGCGAAAACAAGTGGAAGCGCATTTCCTGGAAGGAAGCCATCGACATCATCGCCAAGAAGATCTGCGAGGTGACCGACAAGTACGGCGCCGAGTCGATTCTGTGCACCACGGGCGGCGGCGGCAATCCCTGCTTTGCGGGCATCCGGCGCCTTGCCAACGCTCTGGGCACCCCGAACTTCATGGAACCGGGCTGCGCACAGTGCTATCTGCCCCGCGTTCTCACATTCGACCTGCAGTACGGCGGCCCGTCAACGTCCATTGCCGACGAAAACTCGCTTGAAATCTACAACCCCAACACGGAGATGAAGAGCATCATCCTGTGGGGCGCCAATTCGGCCTACAGCTGCCCCGCCGGCGGCGGTCGTGCTCTCGTCGAGCTGCGCGCCAAGGGCGTCAAGACCGTGGCGATCGATCCGCGCTTCGTGCCCGACGCCGCCAAGGCCGACGTCTGGCTGCCGATCCGTCCGGGCACGGACGTGGCGATGATGCTCGCCTGGATCAACTACATCATCGAGCACAAGCTCTACGACAAGGACTTCTGCCTGAAGTGGACGAATCTGCCGCACCTCGTCGACCCCGACACGCACATGTGCCTGCACGCCAAGGACTTCTTCGGCAAGGGCGGCGACTTCGACCGCGTGGTCTGGGACGCCAAGACGAATGCTCCGGCCCTGCTGCCCTATCCGTACGACGACAAGCTCGATCCTGTTCTCGACGGCGAATTCACCTATCAGGGCAAGACCTACAAGACGGGCTTTCGACTGCTCAAGGAGCGCTGCGCCGAATGGACGCTTGAGAAGGCCGCCAAGGAGTGCTGGGTCGATGCCGGCAAGATGGAGGAAGCCATCAAGATCTTTGCCGACGGCCCCGGCGGACTTGTGCTTGGCGTAGCCACCGACCAGATCGTCAACTCGGGTCAGGCCGCACAGGCCGCCGTGGTTTTGAACGCCATCATGGGCTACGTCGAAAAGCCGGGCACGCTCATGCAGCGCAACCCGATCGGCGATGTGCTCAATCAAGGCCGCTACCCGGTCAACCCCTCGCCGCGCCTGCTTCCGAAGGGACAGCTGAAAAAGCGCCTGGGCGGCGCCGAGCACAAGGGTCTTTACCTGTGGGATGCCGCGCAGCCCGCAGCCGTACTTGAAGCCATGGAGCACGGCAAGCCCTACCCGATCAAGGTCTGGCTTGAACGCTCGGGCAATAAGCTCACGGCGCTGCCCGAGCCCGAACGGTGGGCCAAGGCCTCGCGCAACGTCGATCTGATCGTGCACCTCTTCATGTATCCGACCTCGTTCTCGCGCTACGCCGACATCCTGCTGCCTGCAACCGAATGGCTCGAAACCAATACGCTCGTCAATCACCTCAACAAAGTGTTCGCCCGTCAGGCCGTCACCCATACGTGGGAAACCGTCGACGAGACGCTCGTGTGGTCGCGCGTGGTGATCCGCTGCGCCGAGCTCGGCCACAAGAACGCCCAGCGCGCCTGCGATCCCAAGTTCATGGGCGAAGACCTCGCCTACTGGAAGACGATGGAGGAGCTCCTTGACCAGCGTCTGAAGACCGCGGGGCTTACCTGGAAGACGATGCTCGAAAAGGACAATCCCCACCAGTTCATGACCTACGACGAGTGGAACCAGTACTACGTCTACTTGCAAAAGGACAAGGATGGATTGCCGCGCGGCTTCAGAACGGCCTCGAAGAAGATCGAGGTCTACGGCGACTGCTACATCACGCTCGGCCGCACCGGCAAGCCCTACGCACGCGACGACGATGTTCCGCCGGTTGCCAAGGACTACGATCCGCTGCCCTACTATCAAGCGCCCACCGAGACGCCCTTCAATGAATTCGGCCGGAAGTATCCGCTCACGATCACCAACGGCCGCATCCCCTTCTATCACCACGGCACGCTGCGCAATTCTCCGTGGATGCGCGAGAAGTATCCCGTGCCCGAAGTCTGGGTCAACCCGGTCGACGCCAAGAAGTACGGCGTCGCGCAGGACGACTGGATCTGGGTTGAGAACGCTCGCGGAAAGATTCGCGGCGTAGCGCGCGTCACCGAGGGCATCCCGGTCGGCGTTCTCTACATGGAGCGCTTCTGGACGCCCGAGACGCTCAACAAGGCCGACGAAGGCTGGAAGAGCGTGAACTATCAGATCCTCGCGCGCGCCGACGGTCCGTACAACGATCTTCTTGGCACCCACACGCTGCGCGGCGTGCAGGTGAAGATCTACAAGGCCGAGGGCGCCCCGGAAGGCGTCTTCACCAAGCCCGAGCAGTTCAAGATCTGGCTGCCGCAGCCCTCTGATCGAACCAAGGATGTGGAGTTTTAACAAATGACTCAGAAGACATTAGTGATCGACCTCGACCGCTGCATCGGCTGCGGCGCCTGCGAGGTTTCCTGCAAGATGGAAAACGACGTGCCGCTTGGCGTGTACTACAACCGCGTGCTTTCGATCGGCCCGATCGGCACCTTTCCCAACATCAAGCAGTACTTTCTGCCCTCGGTGTGCCAGAACTGCCGCGAAGCGCCGTGCGTAACCGTCTGCCCGACCGGCGCCTCCTACAAGACCGAGGATGGGCAGGTCCTCATCAACAAGGACAAGTGCATCGGATGCAAGATGTGCATGGTGGCCTGCCCCTACGGTGCGCGCTCCTTCAACGCGGAGACGAAGGTTGTCGAAAAGTGCACGCTGTGCCGTCATCTGACGGAGGTGGGCGAAGAGCCCGCCTGCGTGAAGGCCTGCTGCGCCAAGGCGCGCTTCTTCGGCGACATTGATGACCCCAACAGCAAGGTCTCGAAGGTCATCGCGGCCGCAGGTGCTGAAAACGTGCACTCGATGCCCGACAGCGGCAACAAACCCACAGTGCGCTACATCCTGCACGCCAAGACCGGCCCCTGGCTTGCCAAGCCGCCCAAGATGCAGTAAAGGCGCCATTGGCGAACTGCCCGACGTGCCGTCTTTCCGCCTCCGCCATGGGGAAAATGCAACCGATGAACCGATTTTCTCGGATCTGCGTTTTCCTCTGGCCGAGAGGCGGCATATGGCGGCGCAGGGCGTCCCATGAGGGCGTCTGTCCGCTCATCGAGCGGCGGGCGCCTTTGGAGGCAGCCGCGAAAGCCGTTTTACCTGCCTGAGTTTCCCCTCCTGGTTGATCAGGCACTTTTGAAACGGCTTTCTCGAATCCTTCAAGGGCTTCATGAAAAAGACACAAGGCACCCTTGCAGCCATTGCGCAGCAATGTGCGTCTTTCGAAACTTTTTTGACAGAGGACGGCGCCCGTCGGGGGCCGTCACAGAACCAGCGACAAGATCATGACCGAAGAACTTCAGCAGCTTAAAAACACGCTCTCCGAGCGCCGCGACGTCTACAAACTGTTGGGCAGCCTCTATCAGCTTGAAGTCAACGCCGCCTCCCTTTCAGCTCTCAAGACGATGCATTTTCCCCAGACATCGGATAATGAAAGGCTAAGCGCCGGCGCAGAAGGACTCAACCGCGCAATTGCCCGCCTTGAACCCGGCGACCTCGACGATCTTGCCGCCGACTACGCCCGCACGTTTCTGAGCGCGGGCATCGCGGACGGCCCGGCCGCCTACCCGATCGAGTCGGTCTACACGAGCCGCCAGAAACTCATTATGCAGGACGCCTACGAGGAGATGACGAAAATCCTCGCCCAACACGGCGTCGCGCCCGCCCACAAGGATCTTTACCCGGATCATCTCGGCGTGGAGTTTGAGTTCATGGCCGTACTGATTGAGCGCACCCTCAAGGCACTTGACGAAGACAAGACCGAGGCTGCCTCGGCGCTTTTGGACGAGCAGAAGGCATTTCTTGAAAAGCATCTTCTTGGCTGGACGGGCAAGTTCTTTGAGGATCAGCGTACGGTCTCTGACACCGATTTTTACAAGGCGCTTGCAGACTTCTCCGAAGGGTGGCTGCAAGAAGACGCCACCTGGCTTTCCTGTTGAGGTTTGTCGACGGCGCTGCGGCGGTTGCGGGATCGCTCAAGCGCCGCGACAAAACTCATTGCAATGATTTTTTTCTCTATCTCTCCTGACGCTCTCGCCTTTTAGCAGGCGAAAAAGTTTCGGGCGGATGCCTCGGATGGGGCAGCCGCCCGTTTTTTCTGCGTTCTTGTGCGCTTTGCTTTGTCCCGGCTCTGGAATCGATGATACGGCAGCAGTGCGTCACTTGCCGCCGGCGAGAAGCTCTCCGTTTATTTCACGCGAGCTTGAATAAAAGTCCTGGCTGCTGTTCATCCGGTCGGAGTCACGCTTGGCCTGCACCGAAGCCCACCACGTCGCAAAATTGCTCACTTCCTTATTGGAGACATCAACGTCGTGCCGGGTCACCACGCACATGTTCCAGGGCGGCCGCACCCATTCCTCAAACACGGGCACCAGCGCCCCGCTCTTGAGCTCCTCGAGAATATGTCCGCCGTAGAGATCGACCGTGATGCCCCAGTGATTCATGACGAGCTTCTTGAGCATGAACTGATCATGCGTGTAAAAGACCGTGCGCCACTGCAACGCCGGCGAAGTCATGTCGCCCTTTTGCAGAAAGCGCGTGACGGGAAATGTACGCGTCTTCAAAAGAAGCCCGCGATGGTGCCTGAGGTCGCTCAACGTTTTCGGGACGCCGTAGCGGCACAGATATTCGGGGGTGGCAAGCGGACAAGTCGTCGTCGTGGCGATCGGTCGGATCTTGAAAACGGCTGGATCATCAGGAATGTGGTTGAGCATTGCCACGTCGACCCGGTGCTCGCGCACGTCCTGCTCGGTCGCCTCGGGCTGAATCTCGAACTCAATGTCGGGGTGGTCGTCGGCGTACTTCATGTAGTCGAAGCAGTAGAAGTCAAGCGAGGCTTCTATGGGAGCGGCAACGCGGATGAGCGTCTTCTTGTTGAGGCCGAAGTTCGGCTTTTGCAGTTCCTGAAAATCACGCAGAATCGGTTCGAGCTCGGCAAGGACATGCCGGCAGCGTTCAGTGGGCTGAAAAGGCCGCGTCGAGCGATCCAGAAGCGTGTAGCCAAGCTCCTTCTCAAGACCGATCAGAAGCCTCGAAACCTTCGAGGAATCGAGTCCCATGAGGATGCCGGTCTGTGAAACCTTGCCCGTGCGTGCCGTCAGAAGCAGGGCCTTCCATGCCGTCAGATCGTCCTTGTAGCCCATTTATTCCGTCTTGCTCCGAATCCGAATTTTGTTGGTGCTTAATTTTCATCGCTTGCAACGAAGTTGTAAAGAAAGCCGGGAGCGCCGGGGGACGTTTTCGCGCAGCCGCCGCGGGCGGTCCATCCGGCGAAGCGGAACAGGGCAACGTAATCGATGCATACGTTCAAGCCTGGCGTGTGCATTGCGCCGTCAAAAAAAGCGCAGCATTGATTTCCCAAGGAATTTTTAAAAACATCAAAAATTTTTTCATTCTCCTCTTTACACGCACGATTTTCTCTGTAAAATGCGCCTTCTCACTGATGCAGTGAGGTTCGCAAAAGCAGCAACGCTCTTGCAAAACCTGAAAAAACCTGTAGAATGTGAGTTTCAGACGAAAAGAACCAAACGGTTTTTGAGTCACGGAGTGGTAGTTCAGTTGGTTAGAATATCGGCCTGTCACGTCGAGGGTCGCGGGTTCGAGTCCCGTCCACTCCGCCAACTCTTTTCAGAGGCGGTAGACGAAAAAATCTAGTTCTGGCGTCAAAAAATTCGGCTGGAGTGGTAGTTCAGTTGGTTAGAATATCGGCCTGTCACGTCGAGGGTCGCGGGTTCGAGTCCCGTCCACTCCGCCACCGTACAACCCCTTGCAATGCAAAAGTTGCAAGGGGTTTCCTTTTATCCACGCTCGAATTTTTCGCGCCGGATTTTCCTCCTTCTCTCTTCTTTTCTTCCATCCCCGCACCTTCCCCGCTCGATTTCGACGGCGCATTTGAAGACAAAAAATTCCCGCCCCTTCAAAAACTGTCGATGCCTTGAAACAGACGGGAAAAGAAATTTGCAGCGGACGCGTTAGCTGCGACGGGACGTCCTTTCGAGCGTTTTCCGGGCGTTTGCCGACAGCGCCTCAAGCTGCTTGAGAAAAGCCTGCCGATTGATGAGCGGGTGCTTGTCGCCGGGTTTGAGCGAAACGATCTGAGGAATCAGCTCCGTAAGCCCCGTTGAAAACGGATGGGCGGTCATGTCGACCTCGATGCCGAACTCCAGATCCGCCAGTCGGCGCATGCTCTCAATGTAGGCTTCAAGCTGCTCGGGACCGCCAATGGCATTAAGTCCGAGGCCGCCCACCGTCACCGCACGGTAGCGGCTGCCCTCGCGCAGCACATCGTAGAGGTAGGAGACAGTCCCCCAGGTGTGCCCAGGCGTCTCGAGACTCCTGAAGACATTGTTTCCGAGTCTGAGTTCCTCGCCATCCTTGATCACGAGATCCTGACGGTCGATCATTTTCCAGGCCCGCGGGGTTCCCTGCGAAGCCTTTGCATCCGCGAAGGCCTCGGCCCAGCCGCGCTCGCTCATGACAAAGCGGGCGTTTCGCAGCAGAGGCTTGAGCTTGTAGCAACCGCCGACATGGTCAAAGTGCCCGTGCGTCATCAGCACGTAGCGAATGTCGTCGAGCGCAACGCCGACCGCGGCAATATTTTCAATGAGGTGGTCGACAAACGGCTCGTGCGTGGTGTCGATGAGCACCCAGCCAGCGCCGGTGTCGATGAGATAGGCGGAAACCCACTTGAGGCCCACGTTCCAGACATTGTCAAAGACCTTGTAGGGCTTGATGCACTGAATCGCCGGATCGGTGAGCCAACGGTTGAGCGCTTCGGGCATGCGGTGCGTGGCGGCAAAGCGGCCGAAGGCCTCCCGCACCGTGTCCGAGGACCAGTTGGCGACGTCTGCCTCTTTGGCGGCGACCTGCGCCAGGGCGTTGGGAATGCCCGTAAAGCCGGCCGCAGCGCCGGCAAAAACGAGGTGAGATACAAAGGTTCGACGCTGCATGGCGGGCGATGCTCCTTCTTGATGAAAACGTCGAGAGGTTACAATCGCCGCATTGTTCGATCAATATCCAGAAAATCAACAGATTGTTTTATCTCACACAACAATGGATCGGCTCACCGAACTTGAAGTCTTCAAGCGCGTTGCGCGTCTGGGCAGCTTCACGCGGGCTGCCGAAAGCCTCGGAATTTCCCGCGCGACGGTGACGCGCACGATTCGCCTGCTCGAATCGCGGCTTGGCGTGACGCTTTTAAGCCGCACGACGCGCGTGGTGACGCTCTCGGCCGCAGGAAGCGACTTTCTGCTTGAGGCCGAGGAGCTCCTTGCCCGGTGCGACGCGCTCTACGATCACTTCAAAGCGGCCTCCAAAGAGTTGACGGGGTCGCTCAAGGTCGCCGCAAGCCCCGCGTTTTCAGCCTTTTTCGTCGCGCAATCGCTTGAGGAGTTTCAACGACTGCATCCCAAGCTTCATCTTGAGCTCGTTACGCACCTTGACGACCTCTCGGCCTCGTCACTCATTGAGCACCGCATCGATCTTGCCTGCTGCGTAGCCGACACGGCGCCCGAAAGCGTCGTCGCCGTGCGGCTCGGGGCTGCCGAAAGCTTCGTGTGCGCCGCGCCCGGCGCGCTTGCGCGCTGGGGCACGCCGAGCACCCCGGAGGACATCCCGCCCGAGGCAATGATTGCGGGGGCGCACCCGGACCGCTGGATGCTCACAAAAGGGCGACGTCTTGCCGCGCTCGTACCGCGCGGGCCGCTCGTGCTGCCCGACGCGCATCTCATCCTGCAAAGCGCCCTGCGCTCGGCTGGCTTTGCGCTGCTTCCTGCCGTCGCCGTCAGAGACGCGCTGCGCTCAGGCCAGCTCATGCGCGTGCTGCCCGACTGGAAGGCGCAGACGATCGGCATCTACGCCCTTCTGGCCTCGCGCATCGGTGCGGATCAACGGCTCTCAAAACTCATTGCGTTTCTTCGTGAGCGCCTCTCTGAAAATGATGCCGTTTCGTCCTGAAGCCATTGAAGACTTCAGTCCCCTGGTGCGCTTTTACTCGCTTTTTACGAGTGAATTTCTCTTTGCCGCGGCTCTTTTATAAGACGACAATAATGGGTATTGTTCGTCCTCGGACGCTTAGTCGCTTGCGACAAATAAGGATGACGGCACCGTCACCCTCTATCATGAAAGAACGTTGGCTCCGGCTGGGACAACCTTCTTCCCGTTTGGGACACAACCTTCTTTCATGAGAAAAAAGGCGCTCCCTTTACCCCATCCGACACACACCCGAATGACCCCGACACATTCCTACGGCCTCACACGCCGAAATCTTCTGCAGACGCTCGCCGCGGGCTGCGCTTCTTCGAGTTTTTCCATGACCCCCATCCAACGCGCCGTCGCAGCGGCCATCGACGACATGCAGACCGTCCGCTGGACGTCGTGCGTCGTCAACTGCGGAAGCCGCTGCCCGCTCAAGGCAATCGTCAAGAACGGTCAAGTGATCCGCATCGAACCCGAAAACACTGGCAAGGACTCGGCCGCCATGCCGCTTGAAGTCCCGCATGTGCGCGCCTGTCTGCGCGGGCGCTCGATGCGCCAGCGCCTGTACTCGCCCGATCGGCTCAAGTACCCGATGAAGCGCGTGGGCAAGCGCGGCGAAGGCAAGTTCGAGCGCGTGAGCTGGGACGAGGCGCTTGACCTTGTGGCGAGCAACCTTAAGCGCGTCATTGAAAAATACGGCAACGAGGCCGTGTACATGCAGTACGGTTCGGGCTCCTATCAGCTTGTGAGCAGACGCCGCACAGCGCAGCGCCTGCTCAACATGCTGGGCGGCTGTCTCAATCAGTACGGCACCTACTCTTCGGCACAGATCAACGCAGCCCTGCCCTACACCTTCGGCATCGGCGCCGGCGGCTCCCAGATGACCGAAGTGGGCAACGCCAAGCTCTACGTCGCCTTCGGCAACAATCCGATGGTGACGCGACAGTCGGGCGGCGGCCAGGCCTGGGAGCTTGAGTGCGCCCGCGGCTCGAAGATGAAGCCGCGCATGATCATCATCGATCCGATCTACAGCGACAGCTGCCTCGGCAAGGAGGATGAATGGGTGCCGATTCGGCCCGGCACCGACGCCGCATTGGTCGAAGGCCTCGCCTACGTGATGATCAAGGAAAACCTGGTCGATCAGGACTTCCTTGACCGCTACTGCGTGGGCTACGACGAAAAGACGCTTCCGGCCGGCGCCCCCGCCCGAAGCGACTACAAGAGCTACATCTTGGGCTTTGGCGAAGACAAGACCGCCAAGACCCCCGAATACGCCTCGCGCATCACGGGCGTGCCCACCGAAACCATCGAGCGGCTTGCGCGTGAAATGGCAACGACCAAGCCCGTCTTCTTTGCGCAGGGCTACGGCCCGCAGCGCCAGGCCAACGGAGAGGAGACCGCCCGCGCAATTGCGATGCTGCCGATTCTCACCGGTCAGATCGGGCTTGCCGGCACCAATCACGGCGGCCGCGAGGGCGACATCAACTTGAACGACGCGGGACTGCCCACGGGCACGAACCCGGTGAAGACGGCGATTTCGTTCTTTACCTGGACCGACGCCATCGACCACGGCGACAAGATGACCGCCAAGGCCGACGGCGTGCGCGGCGCCGACAAGTTAAAGAGCGGCATCAAGTTCCTCTGGACGCAGTGCTCGAACGTCAACATGAACCAGCACTCCGACCACAACGCCACCGCGCGCATTCTGAGCGACGAGAAAAAGTGCGAGTTCATCCTCGTCATCGACAACCAGATGACCGCGACCGCCCGCTGGGCCGACGTGATCCTGCCCGACGTGATGCAGCAGGAGCTCAACGACATCGCCGCCGACGGCTACGCCACCGGTACGAGCAACTTCATGGTGGCGCTGCAAAAGTGCGTCGACCCGCAGTGGGAGCAGAAGTCGGGCTACTGGATCTGCTCGCAGCTTGCCAAGCGCTTCGGCATCGAGGCGCAGTTCACCGAGGGCCGCTCGCAGGAGCAGTGGGTGCGCTGGTGCTATGACGAAACCCGCAAAAAGCACCCCGATGCGATGCCCGAGTTCGATGCCTTCTGGAAGGCGGGCATCGTCAAGATTCCGGGCCTTGGAAAGGACAAGACGGTCGTTTTGAAGGACTTCCGCGAGGATCCGGCCGCGCATCCGCTGCGCACGCCCTCGGGCAAAATCGAAATCTATTCGTCGCGGCTTGCGGCGCTTGCCGCCGAGTGGACGCTTCCCAAGGGCGACGTGATCTCGGCACTGCCGAAGTTCGTGCGCACTTGGGAGATGCCCGGCGACGCCCTGCAGGCGAAGTACCCCCTGCAGTGTTACGGCTACCACGGCCACGGGCGCACGCACTCGACCTACCACAACGTGCCGTGGCTGCGCGAGCTGCAGCCCGATCAGCTTCTCATGAATCCAATCGACGCCCGCGCACGCGGACTTGAGAGCGGCGACGCGGTCGACGTCTTCAACGACCGCGGCCGCGTGCGGATTGCCGTGCATGTGACGCCTCGCATCATTCCGGGCGTGGTCGCCTTCCCGCAGGGCGGGTGGTATACGCCCGACAAGACGGGACTTGACACCGGTCCCTCGATCAACACGCTCACATCGCTCAAGAAAAGTCCGCTTGCCAAGGGAAACCCGCAGCACACCAATCTTGTTGAAGTCGTCAAGGCCGCCTGAGGAAACGCATCATGTCAAAGCAACTCGGTTTTTTCATCGACGTCTCCCGCTGCACGGGATGCCGTACCTGTCAGGTCGCCTGCAAGGACAAGAACAACCTTGAGGTCGGCCGCAACTTCCGCCACGTGCTCGCCTATGAGGGCGGCAGCTGGCGTCAGGACCGGCTCACCGGCGCCTGGCACACCGACGCCTTCGCCTACTACGTCTCGATCTCCTGCAACGAATGCAGCGACGCCCCCTGCACCAAGGTCTGCCCCACGAAGGCGCACTACAAGCGCGCCTCCGACGGGCTCGTGCTCATCGACTCGCAGAAGTGCATCGGCTGCGGAGCCTGCGCAAAGGCCTGCCCCTACGGCGCACCGCAGCTTGACGCCAAGGCCGCAAAGATGACCAAGTGCGACGCCTGCGTCGATCGTCTGGACAAGGGGCTCTCGCCCGCCTGCGTCGAAGCCTGCCCGCAGCGCGCCATCGAGTTCGGCGAAATCAGCGAGCTCATCGAGCGCCACGGCACGATCGAGCACATCGCGCCGCTGCCCGATCCCAAGGCAACGCACCCGAACCTCGTCGTCAAGGCACCGCGCACCGCACGGCCCGTGGGCGACACGACGGGTACGCTCGCAGGAAGCGACCGTCTGCCGTAGCTTCCGCCGACCGGCTGCGCATTAAAACAAAGCGCTCAAAGTGGACACGTTTCACTTTGGGCGCTTTTTTTGGCCTTTATTAACGGCCGGAACCTTGAATTCTCGTCCCGGACCCCTTCACTGAAGAAGCGCCATATTCCTGACCTTCATCCAGCGGCTTTGCCGGCATTTTTAGTTGGACAAAAAAGGTCTACCTCCTCTACCTTCCCCTGCTCCCTTCCCCTGGTACTGCGAGGAATGCGGCCCGGCTTCTGACGGCGGCGTGCTCTGGTCGAACCCTATCACCTTTCGGAGGACGTACCGTATACTGAAAAAAACGCCGCCGCAGGCGTCTTTTCAGCACAACAACAAATACACATCCGGGTCATGTTTTTTCCTCGCAAGCCATCGTCAAAAAGCGGCGTCTGCCTTCCCGCACTTGCCCTTGAAGACAATTTCGCCAAGACGCGGGAGACCCCTGAGGGAACGAGCTGTCTCGGTCAGGACGTCAAGACGCACTGCCTGCTGAGCGGCATGGTCGCACAAAGGCTTGTCAACCTCTTTCCTGATTGGCTCAAGGCAGCCTGGCTTCCCAAGGAGACGGCTCTACTGGCCGCCTGCCACGATATCGGAAAAGTTTCTCCAACTTTTCAAGAAAAAATTCGTCGCGCCACGTCCGACTACACAAACAACAGTCTTGATGCACTCAAAAATGCTAACCCCGAGCTGGAGAAGCTGTGGGGCTTCCATGCCGGCACCGGGCAGATCTCGGCAACTGCCTGGACCCGGAGTTCGAGAGTTCCCACCGTCATTGGCTGTCACCATGGCAGCCTTCCCAAGACAGGTTTCTACAGACCGACAGATTCCGTCCTCGGCGGTGCGTCGTGGCAAAGAGAGCGCGAAAAACTTTTCAATCTACTGAAAGAGAACTTCGACGCGAACGACTTCCCGACGTTGTCCTCAGACCTGCAGGCCCGCGTCATCGCCGGTTTGACAAGCGTCGCCGACTGGATCAGCTCGGGGCTTCCTTTGTCAAACCTTGACGCGCCGGACTCTGACGTCGTTGAGAAAACGGTGAGGCTTGCCGGCTTCTCCAAACATGAATTTCGCCCGAACCTCTCCTTTCAGGACATCTTCGGCTTTCGCCCGAACGCCGCACAAGAGGCCTTGGCCCTTCGCTGCACCCGCCCCGGCATCTACATACTGGAAGCGCCGATGGGAGTGGGAAAAACGGAAGCGGCTCTCTACGCCGCCTACAAAATGCTGGCGTCCAATCAGGCCTGCGGCCTGTACTTCGCCTTGCCCACGCAAGCAACGTCCAACGCAATTCTTCCTCGAGTCAATCACTTTCTCGAAAAAATTCTTGCGCCGCACGATGAATGCCGCAATGCGCTTTTGGTTCATAGCAGATCCGCGCTCGCTTTGAGTGCCATGGGGGCGGATGCCGCCCCCGACGGTTCGTGGTTCAGCTCGAGCAAGAGGGCCCTGCTTGCCCCGTTTGCCGTAGGCACGATCGATCAGGCGCTCATGGCGGCAATGGCGGTCCGGTTTTCAACCGTACGCACGTTCGGGTTGTTCGGCAAAGTCGTCATCCTCGATGAGGTTCACACCTATGACATGTATACGGGCACGATCCTCGAGGCGCTCGTGGACGCTTTGAGAAAGCTCGACTGTACGGTCATCATTCTCTCGGCAACGCTCACCCGGGATCGACGCGCCGCCCTTCTTGGAACTTCCTCCGTCGGAAGCGGCGAGTACCCGCTTTTGACATCGGTCGCCTCCTCTGAGGATCCTGCACAGGACATCGAGGAGACCACTTTTGCCTCTCCACGGGACAAACGCGTGTCGCTTCACTATTCGTCTTCAGACGCCGAGGCTCTGGGCGCGGCTTTGGCGCGCGCACGCAGAGGGGAGCAAGTTCTTTGGATTGAGAACACTGTGGCCGAAGCACAAAACCGCTTCAGGCAGCTTCAGTCCCTTTTGTCGCAAGACGACAACTTGGAGATCGGACTGGTGCACTCCCGCTTCACGGCCGCAGACCGGCTGCGCAACGAAAGCTACTGGATCAACATCCTCGGAAAGACGGGCATGCGTGCGGGGCAAGGCCGCATCCTCGTAGGCACACAGGTGCTCGAGCAGAGCCTCGACATTGACGCTGATTTCCTGGTCACGCGCCTATGCCCCACCGACATGCTTTTGCAACGACTGGGGCGGCTCTGGAGGCACGAATCGACGCCCCGTCCGGCGGGAGCTTCCTGCGAAGCCTGGATTCTGACTCCGACATTGGAAGCTGCTCTGAACGATCCGGACCGCGCGCTCGGAGCAAGCGCGCGGGTTTATGCCGCATACGTGCTCTGCCGCACAATCGGCGTCTGGGAGCGCCGACATGACATTGTGCTTCCTCGGGACATCCGCTCCCTCATTGATGAAACCTACGCAGCCAGAGAGGAAGCCGGCGTCTGGCAGGCTTTGCTTACCAGGCTTGAAGAGGGCGACGGCACAACCAAAGGCCGGCGACAGCTGCAGCAGCTTGCATCACTCACGCTCACTGACGCCTTCGGGACCTTGAGCGACAGCGACTCCGACGCTGCCCTTGCAACCCGGTACGGTCAAATTCCAACCGTAGACGTCATACTTTGTCGCAGCTTTCAGGAAAATTCGTCCAAATGCGGTGTTGAGCTCATTCTCCTTGACGGAACGACGATTTCGATTGCCAGGCAGCCCCTCTCCCCGCAGGAAAGGATCTCAGCTGCTTTAAAGATTGCAGAGTGCAGCGTGAAAGTTCCCTCGGGCATGGCTCCGGACGTTGAGTTCGAAGATGTGAAGCGGTTGTCAGGACTTGTCTACATTTCACGTGCCAAGGGCTGCTCCGTTCGCATCGGCGTCGTTGCCGGCGACGGCGCGGTCAGGAGCGTCAAGGAATCGCAGAACGAAACAGAAACAGCGCCGAGATTCTTCTATTCGTCGAACGAAGGCTACAGAAAGTTATAAGCGTTTCTATGATCAGAATTCAGATAAAGGATCCGCCTCATGATGGAATCAAATAATGGAAAACGAAGCTTCAATTGTGTAGATAGCCCTTGGATCCCCGTTCAAAACTACGGGCTTGTCAGCCTCCGTGCAATTTTCGAAAATGAATCCCTGTCAGCTATCGGCGGAACTCCGATCCAAAAAATCGCACTCTTCAAGCTTCTGCTGGCCGTTGCTCAGAGCGCCTGCACCCCGAAGGACGAAGAAGAATGGAACCACCTCGATATCGCCGCTTTCAAGCAAAAGTGCCTGAGCTATCTTGACAAGTGGCACGATGCCTTCGACCTCTACGGTTCTCAGCCTTTTCTTCAAATGCCCGGCATTGCCAAGGCAAAGATTGTCTCCTTTGCTGATCTTGATCCACAGAAAGCAAGCGGAAATACAACGTTTCTTACCGAACTGCAAATTAGTTTTGACATTTCGGATGCCGACAAGGCACTGCTGCTTTTATGTCAAATGGCCTTGGCTGCAGCAGGCAAGAAAGCTGACAACCAGGTAGTGCTCGGCAGAAACTACCTAGGAAAAACCAATCCGAAAGGCAAACCAGCTTCAGGACGCTATGGTCCAGGGATGGGGATTAAAGGATATTTGCACTCTTTTGTCGAAGGAAAAAACATTCTTTCGACCTTATATCTGAATTTAGCGACGCATCAGGCCATCGAACGCATGAAATGCTTTCCTGAAGGTTTGGGAACGGCACCGTGGGAAAAGATGCCTGAGTCGGAAAACTGTGCCGTAGCGCAAATACTCCAGAAGAGCTTCATGGGACGACTTCTTCCTCTGAACCGGTTCTGTCTGTTGACTGAAAACGGCATGCACTACAGCGAGGGCATACTCTACGATAACTATAAGGACGGAGGCTTTGAACCCACACAATCCATTGCGCAGAAAGAAACAAAGAAAGCAATGGAATACCAAACTCTGTGGGCGGATCCTGAAAAGAAGCCATGGCGCTGCCTTTCCTCGCTTCTGAGCTTTCTCGGAACATCAAATACAGGCCGCTGGAACTGCCCGCAACTGCAGTGGGGACTGGAGCGCTGCAGACGCCTTGAGGAGCCGGCCACAATCTGGTCTGGAGGCCAGCGTTTTTCAAACACATGCGGCGAGCAGTCGATGGGCGGAGCCGACGATGCCATTCAATCGACCTTTGTACTGATGCCTGATGATATTGAAACCGATTGGTTTGCCCGATTCTCTCTGGAAATGAATGAGCTTGAACAGCTTTCCAAAATTCTTTTTCAGTCCGTAAAACAATATTTCATTGACATCGCGGCCCCCAACAAGTCCGATGCGACCCGAGCTTCACAAAAAAGCAACGAACGCGCCAACTCCTTTGCGGAAAAAGCAACTGCGGACTTTTGGAGAAACGCCGAAGCATACGCGCAGGAGCTGATCTCGGCCTGTGGCGAATACAAAACCGACAATGTCCGTCACAAATTCGCCAATCTTTTACGCCGTACATATAGCGCGGCCTGCCCGCTTGCAAAGCCCAGGCAGCTTTTGGCATGGGTGCGTCATCAACCAAACTGCGGACGATATCTAAAGGAAAAGCAATGACTGAAAACATCAAGAAACCCTCGCGCAGCGAAAGATTCGTGCAATACGTCTGTGATCTTTGCCGCAGTGACTCAGCCGCGTCAGCAGCCTTGCGCCGCTCGGACAGACCCTCGCTTGAATATCAAAGCTGGGGAATTCTCATCAATTTCGGCGTTGATCTTGACAAACCATGGGAGCGTGCGGCTTTTACGACCATCGGAGCCGCTGTCGCACAAGAAGGCGCTGAGAAAAATGGCACTGTTGCAATCATGCGTGCTCTTGCGCAGGTTTATGAGAAGAACCTTCCGCCTGCTGAAAGACGATTGCGCCGCCTCCTTGCCTGTCAATCAACGCAAGAGTGCTGCCAAGTACTTCATCCTCTTTTTAAGCTTCTTCGAAGCAAATCCTCCATGTCGATCGATTACGCCAGACTTCTGGATGAGCTTTTGCGATTTCACTCGAACACCGAACAGGTCAGGATTCGCTGGGCGACGGATTTTTATCCCAAGGAGAATAAGGAATGATTGCCGGCGTACTTGAGCTCAATTGGCGCGATATCAAGGCTCTGAGAGTCCAGGATGCCTACTCGATTCATCGCGTCGTTTTCGACCTTTTTGAAGATGCTCGATCCGAAGCGCAAAAACATGCAAGTGTTCCCAGCGGCTTTCTGTATGTCGACAAAGGCGGCGATGCCTCGAGTCGGAAGATTCTTTTTGTCTCGGATCGTCCACCACGAATTCCGCAAGCGGGAAGGCTTACGACCAAATCGATTCCCGATGGGCTTCTCGAGCACGACCTTTATGCTTTTGAAACCGTCGTCAATCCTACGAAGCGATCCATGTCAAAAAAGCTGCTCGCCGTTCCGGATGACGAAGTTCCGGCATGGTTTTCTTCAAAGGCCGCAACAAACTGGGGTTTTGAAGTCCTTTCCTGCGAAGTTCTGCGCAGCCAGTGGTTGAGCTTTCACAAGACAGGCCACGCCATCAGTCTGAAACAGTCCTGCCTCAAGGGAGTACTTCGCGTAACCGACAGCCAAAAGTTCAAGGAGAGCTTTCGGCGCGGCATTGGCCGCGGAAGAGCCTTTGGCTGCGGCCTGCTTCAAATCGTCCCCATCAACCTTTCAAATATCAAGTCCTCTCAGGAGTAAAAAGATGTCCAATCCTTTCCGCGGCGTACGCATCGAATTTCACATTCTTCAGTCCTTCCCCGTCACCTGCCTCAATCGGGATGACGTCGGGAGCCCGAAGTCCTGCATCGTCGGAGGCGTGATGCGCGCGCGAGTGAGCTCTCAATGCTGGAAGCGTCAAGTACGTCTGACAATGCATGACTTCGGCGTCAAGCTCGCCCATAGATCAAAACTCGTCGCTGCTCAGATGGCCGCTGCCTGTCAAAAGCTCGGCGCTACCGAAGAGGCCGCTCAGGCCTGCGGTGAAGCCATGGCTGCACCATTATCCAAAGACACCCTGTTCTTTTTCACTGACACTGAAGTTCAAGCCTGCGCAACATATGCCCAAAGCCTCAACTTCAATGCCAAGGCCATCAAAGGCACGGAAATTACGAAGATTCTCAAAAAATCGCTCAAACTCGCAACCGACGGACTCGATATTGCACTTTTCGGCCGTATGGTTGCCCAGGCCCCTGAGCTCAACATCAAGGCAGCCGCGAGCTTCTCCCACGCAATTTCAACGCACGCGGTCGTTACTGATCTCGACTTTTTCACGGCCTTGGATGATCTGAACAGTGAAAAGCCTACCGCACACTTGGACAACCTTGAATTCAACTCTGCAACATACTACCGATACGTCTCCCTCGATCTCGGCCAGCTCTACGATTCGCTCGGAGGCGAAAACCTTGAGCAAAGCGTCGACGCCTTCACCAAGGCGCTCTTCATCGCAATTCCTGCTGCACGCCAAAATACGCTCTCCGGCGCATGTCCCTGGGATTATGCGAAGGTTTTGATTCGTCGAGGACAACGCGTTCAACTTTCTTTTGACCGTCCCGTCAAATCGAGGGACGGCTTCCTTGAACCGAGCATCAATGCCCTTAAGTCTGAGTTAGCAGCCAAGGAAAAGGTTTTCGGCTCGCTTTTTGGAAAAATCGCCGAGTTCACCATCGACACTCACAACGTAGATTCACCAAGCATTGACGACCTGATCGAATCGCTCAACCAACAGATCGAGGCTATCAATGGCTGATTTCCACCTGCTTTTGTGGCTGGAGGCGCCGCTGCAGTCCTGGGGCTTTGACTCCAGGTATGGACGGCGAGACACGCTTGAATTTCCCACTCGCTCCGGCATCCTCGGCTTGATCTGTGCGGCCCGCGGAGCGGGCGGGCCGCAAACGGAATGGCTTGCCGCCATGTCGGCTTTCGGACAACACGTACTGTGCTACAAACGTCCCTCAAAATCCGATGCCGTCGATCTGTCAAGTGAAAGAATGATTGACTTCCAAACAGTAGGCACCGGATATGACGAAAAAAATTCTTGGCTGTCGCTTTTCATACCTAAGACAGTTGACGGAACCAAGCCCCGCGGCAACAGCAACGGCAGCAAGTTAACCTATAGACATTATCTTCAGGATGTTTCTTTTGCCGTAATCATTGAGGCGTCTGAAAAGCTGGGCAAAGAAATCGAAGCTGCCTTACTTCAGCCGTGCTGGGACATTTATCTTGGCAGAAAGAACTGCGTTCCAACAGATCTTGTTTATCGCGGAATGTTTTCTTCTGACGAGAAAGCAATTCAGGCAGCTCAAACAATCGCCTCAGAAAAAGGATTACTCCAAACAAAGGAGGTGCTTGATGGGTATTTTCCAGACAAAGGCGAAGCTTTGACGCTGCATGATGTTCCGCTGCAATTCGGGCAGGAAAAACGTTATAAAGATCGTTGGGTAACAATTATTCCATGTCAATAACCGAACGTTCTCCGAGGCTCTTCGTCAAGATCAGACGAGAAAATCTACCGCAGGTTCGAGATAGATACCCTTGCATCTATCTCGCGCACGGAAGACTTGAAGTCGACGACAGCAGCATCAAATGGATCGACCATGAAGGCGGCGTAATCCACTTGCCTGCTGCAACACTTCAATCTCTGATGCTCGGGCCAGGAACCAGCGTCACACACGAAGCCATCAAAGTGCTTGCTTCGTTGAAGTGCACTACGATGTGGGTGGGAGAAGACAGTTTGCTCTACTATGCCACCGGCATTTCTCCCACTGCGGATACAAGAAATTTTCTAAGGCAAATCCAGGCCGCAACCGATCCGGCTCGATCCATCTGTGTTGCGCGAAGAATGTACGCCAGGCGATTTCCTGATGCAGACCTCAGCTCTAAAAGTCTGCCTGAGATGATGGGATTGGAAGGTATACGAGTAAAAAAACTATATGCCGAGAAGTCTCGAATTTACGGTGTTTCGTGGCACGGTCGTCGTTTTACTCCGGGATCACGTGATGCTAGCGATATCCCGAATCGACTTTTGACCTCTTTCAACGCAGCTTTATATGGCATTCTGTCTTCTGTCATTCATGCCAGTGGCTTTTCTCCGCATATTGGCTTCATCCACTCAGGATGTCCGCTTCCGTTCGTATACGACATGGCGGATCTTTATAAATCCGAACTATGCATCGATCTCACCTTTAAACTTACTGCCAAACTTCATGGCAACAATGATCGTAAGATAGTTTCTGCAGCCTTTCGAGAAAAAGTCCTAGAAATCGATCTGCTTGGCAGAGTAGTCGACGACATCAACGAAATGATTGGCGAATGAGGGAATAAACATGCTTGTCGTCATTGCAAAAGATCTTCCTCCAGCTGTACGCGGCAGGCTCAAGCTCTTTTGCATAGAGCCAAAGTCCGGCGTTTTTGTGTCTGGGCTCAAGAAGAGTTTGGCTCAGAAATTAATCGATTATCTTCTTCTACACTGTCCAAACAAAACAGGTTTGATAATATTATCTTCGAAGAATTCTGCTCCCGGCTTTTCGATTATCGGAAAGGGAGAGTCAATTCAGGATCTTGTTGAGCTAAGCGGGTTTCAGATGGTACGGATTCCCCCCTAAAAAATCGAATTCCACTGCATCTTGATGGTGCAAACCAATCTCACCACAAGATGTTGCTGTCTTCTCCACGCATGTGGAGGTGTTTCTTACGCGCTGGCGGGCGTGAAGATCGTCGATCCGTCTTCTCCACGCATGTGGAGGTGTTTCTTTATGTGTATTGGATCATTTGCAGTCTGAACTAGTCTTCTCCACGCATGTGGAGGTGTTTCCGCCCCACTCAAGCGCGTCCCCGCGCACGATCCGGTCTTCTCCACGCATGTGGAGGTGTTTCCTTCTTCGAGCATGGAAATCTGACGCGCAGTCTGTCTTCTCCACGCATGTGGAGGTGTTTCCGCGCTGATCAACGCCGCGCAGAAAATCAACGGGCGTCTTCTCCACGCATGTGGAGGTGTTTCCATCGGCACCGGAGCATTCTGCGGTTCAACTCTCGTCTTCTCCACGCATGTGGAGGTGTTTCCGAGAGCAGAAAGACGGTCTGAATGCCGCGCGGGTCTTCTCCACGCATGTGGAGGTTTTTCTCACCGTGGCAGACCTTATGCGCCGATATCAGGGTCTTCTCCACGCATGTGGAGGTGTTTCCAGGAATTGTGGAAAACCGGCGACTGGTCATAAAGTTTTCTCCACGCATGTGGAGGTGTTTCTGACTTACATCAAGCAAGAATGGGTGGACGGCTGTCTTCTCCACGCATGTGGAGGTGTTTCCACCCAGTGGCCATCGGAAAGCACGATGTTCCTGTCTTCTCCACGCATGTGGAGGTGTTTCCATGCAGGATCGCATGAGCACGCCCAACGGCGTGGTCTTCTCCTCGCACGTGGAGGTGTTTCTGCCCGAGGCTCTTTGCTGAGATTCGGCCACACAGGAGGGTTAAATCATGCTCCGGCTCATGGTATTGTCATGAGTCATTACGAACTGCACAGGAGCACGACCGCTGTGACCACCATCCCCGAAGAGCGCATATTCCTTGTCGACCGCAAAGCCGCGGCCAAGGCCCCGGAAGCCCACGCCGAGGCCCAAGTGATGACCGAAGCGGCGCTCGTTGCCTTCGCCCGGGATGCACTTGCAAGCCCGCCGTCCGAAGATCGCGCGCACGCTCTTGCCCAGGTGCCCACCGACGTGCTTGTTGCCGCCGCGCAGACTGCAACCCGGCAATGGGCCTCGCGTGCCTTCAATTTCTGCGCCATCGTCAACGCCAAGTCGGGGCGCTGCACGGAAAATTGCGCTTGGTGCGCGCAGTCGCGCCATTTCAAGGCGGACGTTGCCCAATACCCGCTCATCAATGAAGACAAGGCGCTTGAAGCCGCCCGCAAGGCGGCTGCGGCCGGCTGCAGCCGGTTTTCTCTCGTCACGAGCGGCCGCAAGCTCTCCGCGCGCGAAGTGCGCGAGACCGCCGCGCTCGTGCGCGCCATCCGGCGCGAAACGAATCTTGAGGTTTGCCTGTCCTCGGGGCTTTTGAAGCAAAGCGAACTTGAGGAGCTGCGCCGCGCAGGCGCAAGCCGCTTTCACTGCAATCTTGAAGCCGCGGCCCCGGTCTTTAAAAAGCTTTGCACGACGCACACGACCGAAGACAAGATCGCCACGCTCGCGGCGGCGCGCCGCGCCGGCATGGACGTCTGCTCGGGCGGCATCATCGGCATGGGAGAAACAGAAAGTGACCGCATCGATCTTGCCCTCACGCTGCGCCGCCTTGAAATCCCCTCGATTCCGATCAACGTGCTCGTGCCGATTGCGGGCACGCCGCTTGAGACGGCCGCGCCCATCTCCGACGAGGAAATCCTGCGCACGGTGGCGATCTTTCGGCTCATCAACCCCAGTGCGTGGCTGCGCTTTGCGGGCGGCCGCGCACGGCTTTCGGAAAGCCTGCAGCTGGCCGCCATGCAGGCGGGCATCAACAGCGCCATCGCAGGCGACATGCTCACGACCGCGGGCACAGCCGTCGACAACGACCGCAGGCTTGTGGCGCAGGCCGCGTACGGCTTTGAAGAAGACGACGTGCGCGCGGTCGACGCCGCGCACATCTGGCACCCGTATGCGGGCACGGTGACGCCCCCGCCGGTGGAAGTGGTCGCAGCCGCCCGCGGCACGCGCATCACGCTTGCCGACGGACGCGAGCTGATCGACGGCATCAGCAGCTGGTGGTGCGCAGCATTCGGACACAATCCGCCTGAGGTCGTCAACGCCATTCGCCGTCAAAGCGAAACGCTCTCGCACGTGATGTTCGCGGGCTTCACGCACAAGCCTGCGGCCGATCTTGCGCAAAAGCTCATCGCCCTCGCACCCAAGGGTCTTCAGAAGGTCTTTTTCGTCGACTCAGGATCGGTTGCCGTCGAAGCGGCCATGAAGATGGCGCTCCACTATCAAGTTGCGCTGGGACAAGGCACGCGCACCAACTTCTTTGCTCTCGAAGCGGGCTACCACGGCGACACCGCCAACGCGATGAGCGTGAGCGACCCCGAGGCCGGCATGCACCGCATCTACCAATCGGCGCTCCCACGGCGGATCTTCATCGCCTCGCCGCAGTCCCGGTTTGACGGAGAGTGGCAGGACATCGACCGCGAGCGGCTTGAAAAGGCCTTTGCCGAACACGCGCACGAGACGGCGGGCTTCATTCTTGAGCCGATCGTGCAGGCCGCCAACGCCATGCGCTTTTACCACCCCGAGTACCTGCGCCACGTGCGGCGCCTGTGCACCGAATACGGGGTCGTCCTGATTGCCGACGAAATCGCCACGGGCTTTGGCCGCACGGGTCGCACGTTTGCCTCGGACTGGGCCGGGATCACGCCTGACATCATGACCGTGGGCAAGGCGCTCACGGCGGGCGTCCTGCCGCTCGCAGCGGTGCTTGCCACAAATCCCCTTGCCGACGCCGTCTCCTCGATTGCCGGCATGGGCTTCATGCACGGGCCTACCTTCATGGCCAATCCCTTGGCTTGCGCTGCAGCGAGCGCCGCACTCGACCTTTACGCAAGCCGCGACTGGGCGGCCGAGGTGCGGCGAATCGAAGCCGCGCTCAAGGCCGAGCTTGAAGTCTTTCGCACGGAACCCGCCGTACGCGACGTGCGCGTGTGCGGCGCCATCGGCGTCGTTGAGCTTGACCGAGCCATGCCGACAGCGGCCGTGCAGCACGAGTTCGTCTCGCGCGGCGTCTGGATTCGCCCCATCGGCAACCTTCTGTACCTCATGCCTCCCTACATCACGACCAACGCCGAAATCCACACGCTTGCAGCGGCCATGCGCGAGGTGCTTGAGCTCTTCGTCAAACGCGACTGAAATAGATTGGGCTTTGCTGCGCCCCCTTCATGGGCCTTTTCATCATGGGGAGCGCCGCATGGCCTTGTTGACATAACCGCTCATTTATGCACTTTTAGACGGACGTCTTCAAGAATCACAATCCCATCAGCCTTGCATTTGCCTCGATAATCATGACTTTAAAGCTCGCATACGGCACGTATTTTGTCACCGGCACCGATACCGATATCGGCAAGAGCGTAGCGACCGGATTTCTGGCGCGCGAACTCGAACGCTCACTAAAGTGCCGCGTCGCAACCTTTAAGCTTGTGCAGACCGGATGCACGTCGGGGTCAATCGACATTGCCCTGCACCGACGCATCATGGGAAAAGTCCTTGCCGAGGACAATGCCCAGGGCCCCGGCATCACGGCGCCCTTGATCTACGCCTTTCCTGCTTCGCCTCACCTTGCGGCCGAGCTCGAGCACAGAAGCGTAGACCTCGATGCCCTCGCCCACCCCCTTGCCCTTTTGAAGGCGCACTACGACATCGTTCTCATCGAGGGCGCGGGCGGCCTCATGGTTCCCCTCACGCGCGAGCTTCTCACAATCGACTACGCCGCAGAGCAAGGCTGGCCCGTCATTTTCGTCACGAGCGGCAGGCTCGGCTCGATCAGCCACACGCTGCTTGCGTGGGAGGCGCTTGAGCGCCGCGGGATGCCGCTTGCGGCCGTGGTCTACAACGCGTTCTGCGGGGGCGAGACGCCCGACGTAATCGTCTCCGACACCCGCGATTACCTCAAGCAAAATCTCGCAAAGCACCACCCCGAGGCTCTCTGGGTGGAACTTCCGAAGCTTGACCTCGGCAAACCGTGCGGCGCCTGAGGCACCAGGCCAAAAAACGGCCGCAGCGCACGTTTTGATGCATCTGCGGCCGATCCAGGCTGACGGGAACTGACAGGAACCGGTTGGAAGTCCTACAGGTCCCTTACGCCTCTTTTTAGAGCGACTCTCGGAAGATCTCTTCAATCTCCTTGGCGTCAAGCACGCGATAGCCGCCCTCAAGGATGAAGGTGGCGCTCACCATGCCGGGAATCATCTCGGGCGTTGCGCCGAGCTCGGTGATCGTCATCGCAAGGCCCAGCTCCTTCATCCAGGCCTGCATCGCCGCAAGGCCGGCCTCGGCAACCTCGACGTCGCTCTTGCCCGTGGGATCAACGCCCCAGACATTGACGGCAAAGCGCTTGAACTTGGGCAGGCCCGCCTCAAGGATGTGCCGATAGTACGGCAGCGACACCGCGGCAAGCGTCATGCCGTGCGTAGCGTTGGTGTAGGCGCCCACGGCCTGGCCCAGCATGTGCACCATCCAGTCTGTGCTCTTGCCCTTGGCAATGAGCGTATTGAGCGCCCAGGTGGCCGTCCACATGATGTTGCTGCGCGCCTCGTAGTTCTCGGGATCCTTGTTGGCGATGCGGCTTGCGGCAAGAAGCGAGCGCATCAGGCCTTCGGCGAGATAGTCGCTCGTGTTGTCGTCTTCGCCCGAGAAGTACTGCTCGCAGATGTGGTTGAAGATGTCGTAGATGCCCGCGACCATCTGATAGTGCGGCAGCGTCATCGTGTAGCGGGGATTCAAAACGGCAAAGCGCGGCATGATCTTTTCATCGGCAAAGACGTGACCGACCTTGGCCTTGGTCGCGGTGTTGGTGATGACCGAACCCGCATTCATCTCAGAACCGGTACCCGCAAGCGTGAGCACGCAGCCCACGGGAAGCGTCTCGCAGTCGGGCTCTTCAAAGCGCACGAAGTACTTCTCCCAGGGATCCTCGGTGCAGTTCACCGACACGGCCACGGCCTTGGCGTAGTCGCACACCGAGCCGCCGCCCACGGCAAGAAGAAACTGCGCCTTGTGCGCACGCGCGATCTCGATGCCCTCGTAGAGCTTCTCGAGCGTCGGATTGGGCATCACGCCCGAAATCTCGGCCACGTTCTTGCCCGCGTCGGCAAGCTTTTGCTTGACCTCGTCGTAGAGGCCCGTCTTCTTGATCGAGCCGCCGCCGTAGATCAAGACGACATTGGCGCCGTACTTGGGAAGCTCCGCGTCAAGGCCCTTCAAGGCGTCTTCGCCGAAGTAAAGCTTGGTCGGATTGCCGTAAGTAAAGTTGCCGAGCATGTATCAAACTCCGAAAGATTATCTTTGCGCGCGGCCTTCGTGCGTCGAGACGCACGCAAGGCGAGCGCATGATTTTTTACGCTCATCACTATATCAAGCCCACGGAGGGCGGCGCGGTCAATCGTCGCAGAAGATTGCCCGATTTCATCTGCCCATCAATGAAAAACTGCCGGCGCTTTGCTGCGTCAATCAAAAAAATGAACGCCGTCCCACGGCAAGAGAAAAGAAACTCTCGTCGCGACACGGCGTCTTCAAAGCCGACGAAATCGATGCTTTAGGAAGCGTTCGTCGTCTCGGGATTCTTCTTGATCAGCATATCCTCAAGAGAGAAGCCCGCTTCGAGCGCATCAACGATGGCGCGGGGCTTGCGGCCGCGACCCGTCCAGTACGAGCCGTCCGGAGCCATGTACTTGGGCTCGACCTTCTTGCCGGCATCCGAGCGCGTACGCTTGGCCTTGGCGGGAGCAGCCTTGGGAGCACGCGAGGGGGCCTTGCCCGAGAAGTCAAGCTCGCTTGCCTTCAGGCCAAAAATCGCAATGACTTCGTTGATTTCAGAAATAGCCGAGCGCTTGGCCATATCCTTCCTAGCCTGAATTCGGGCCTCCTCGGCCTCAAGATCCTTGATGACTTTCTTCAGATTGGCGTTCATATTGAGTCCTGATATTTCAATGATTGATTCAAAGGCCGGGAAAGCGAACTGCCGGTCAAATCTGATGAATCTCGCGCAGATGCAAAACATTTCCCTCTAACGGAAGAAAGAATATCACGACTTTGAATCAATCAGCACATTCTTTTTCAACAAAAGATAAAAATTCTTTTCACGATTCGTTTTTCTTATTTAATCCGGCACCACATTGGTGCGCCCGCACGCACCACGCCGCGCCGCGCCGCGCCACGCGCGGGGCTCGAGCAAGCGATCATCTGCGCATTTGATTTCCTATGCGCCCGGTAAAAAGATCCGCCGCGGCTTCCGGCAGTGAAGAAAGAAAACGTTCGTCGACGAACAAATGAAAAGCGGAGGTCAAAAAGATTCCCCCGCAGTCGATCAAAATGAATGCACCTCTTGAGAAATCCGCACGCGCCAAAGCCAGCGAATTGAGCGCCCCTGCCGAATCCGACGCATCGGTCACATTCCCGGCCATTGTCGAGCCCTTTTCGGCCACTGACGCCCTATTTTCCCCCACCCGGCCGACCTTTGAATGTCGGGATAAATCGCCCGCATCGCGGCGGGCATTTTCATTTTTGTAATTCAGCAAAAAAGGACACGAAAAAACCCCGTCGCACCAATGTACGCGGGGTTCAATCATTTTTGGTGGATGCTGAGAGTCTCGAACTCCCGACCTACGCCTTGTAAGGGCGCCGCT
>ENA-UOJV01000248-UOJV01000248.1-human-gut-metagenome-genome-assembly--contig:-C82-NODE-248-length-88255-cov-8.913322_pt1 | contig 88255 bp, 76 predicted proteins | sample MGYA00242356_ERZ723903 | MGnify/ENA metagenome assembly ERZ723903
CTGTTCCGATATCTCCGGCTGGTACATCTGTGTCTGCTCCGATATATTTGCAAAGCTCTGTCATAAAGCTCTGGCAGAATGCCATAACTTCACGATCTGATTTTCCTTTCGGATCGAAGTCTGATCCACCTTTTCCTCCACCGATTGGAAGTCCTGTCAGAGAGTTTTTGAAGATCTGTTCAAATCCAAGGAATTTGATAATTCCGATATTTACTGAAGGATGGAGACGTAATCCTCCTTTGTATGGTCCAATTGCACTGTTAAACTGTACACGGTATCCTGTATTAACCTGAACCTGACCTTTATCATCTACCCACGGTACGCGGAATTTGATCTGTCTTTCCGGCTCAACGAGTCTTTCAAGAAGAGCGTCTCTTCTGTATTCTTCTTCATGAGCTTCTACAACTGCACGAAGAGATTCCAGAACCTCTTTTACTGCCTGATGAAATTCTGGTTCATCTGGGTTTTTCTTTACTACAAGTTCAATTACTTCATCAACATAAGACATACTACTCAATACCTCCTGAATGTTCTTTTACAAAAATGTGACTTTGCACACTTCTTTGCTAAAAAAAGAGGGACAAACAAATGTCTGTCCCTCCGGAACACCTTTGTTCTTTAACAGAGTAAAGCATTCAGGCGCCTGTGTCAAGATTTTTTTGCATATTTTTCAATTTTTATGAATTTCCACTACATTTTTGTTTCAAATACAGCTGATTTTCATTTTTTTTCTTGATACTTCTTCTCTTTTTTGCAAGTTCGTGTCGGCAATCTTGCATTTTCGTCTCATTCGAAGCATTTTATTCCAGATTTCCCGTCTTATTTGAAATATTTCACACCGGATTCAAAGATCTTCATATCCTGCTCACCATAAATATTGATAGCCACGGAATCTGCACGACGCTCTGAATGTGCCATCTTACCAAGCACACGGCCATCCGGACTTGTGATACCTTCAATTGCGCGATAAGAGCCGTTGACGTTCCATTCTTCGTCCATAGATACATTTCCGTCAAGGTCACAGTACTGTGTTGCAACCTGTCCGTTTGCAAAGAGCTTGTCAAGCCATTCATCACTTGCAACAAAACGTCCCTCTCCGTGGGATGCCGGATTGGTATAAACTCCGCCAAGCTCTGCCCCCTGCAGCCATGGTGACTTGTTGGTAACAACTTTCGTGTAAACCATCTTGGAAATATGGCGTCCGATGGTATTGTAGGTCAGTGTCGGAGAATCCGGTGTCTGTCCCACAACTTCTCCGTAAGGAACCAGGCCAAGTTTAACCAATGTCTGGAATCCGTTACAGATACCAAGTACAAGACCATCTCTTTCGTTCAGAAGTTTTTCTACTGCTTCTTTGAGTTTTGCATTCTGGAATGCAGTTGCAAAGAATTTTGCTGAACCATCTGGTTCGTCACCAGCTGAGAATCCGCCCGGGAACATGATGATCTGGGATTTTGCAATTTCTTTTTCAAATGTATTCACAGAATCTACGATATCTGCTGCATCCATGTTACGGAATACTTTTGTGATGACCTTTGCACCTGCTCTTTCAAATGCTTTTGCACTGTCATACTCGCAGTTTGTTCCCGGGAATACCGGGATAAATACAGTCGGCTGTGCAATCTTGTGTCCGCAGATCACAATGTCTTTTGTGTCATACAGTGGAGATTCTACCTTTTCATCAGAAGCTTCGTCAGATACCGTACGGAATACCTGTTCCAGAGTTCCTGTCCATGCATCTTCTGCTTCTTTCAGTGTGATTTCTGTATCTCCAAATGCGAATTTCGCATCATCTGTCACTTCACCGATCACAGTGTAAGAAATGGAGAGTTCTCCAACCTTGTCTGCCGGAACTTCTGCTACGATGTCACCGAATGCAGGTGCAAAAAGTTCTCTTGCATCCATGCTGTGTTCGATCTTCACACCCATTCCGTTACCGAATGCCATCTTACTGACAGCTGCGATCACTCCATGGCGGTCAAGTGCGTAAGCCGATACAATCTTTCCGTTGTGGATATCATCAGCGAACTTACCGTACTGATCCATTACCTGTTCATATACCGGAAGCTCATATTCATCTTTTTCAATCTTCATCCATACAAGTTTATTACCTGCTTTTTTCAGTTCCGGAGTAATGATATCTCCTTCTTTGGCAATGTCAACTGCAAAGGATACCAGTGTCGGCGGTACATCGATATGTTCAAATGTTCCGGACATGCTGTCCTTTCCTCCGATTGACGGAAGTCCGTAAGCAATCTGTGCCTTATATGCACCAAGCAGTGCTGCAAATGGCTGACTCCATCTTTCCGGATCCTCTGTCATTCTGCGGAAATATTCCTGGAATGTAAAACGGATCTTGCTGTAATCTCCACCACAAGCCACGATCTTAGCCATAGACTCTGTGACAGCATAGACAGCTCCGTGATACGGACTCCAGCTTGACAGATACGGATCAAATCCATAACTCATCATCGTAACGGTATCGCATTTACCATGCATAACCGGAAGCTTTGCAACCATACTCTGCGTCTCTGTCATCTGGTATTTTCCACCGTGAGGCATGAAAACCGAGCCTGCTCCGATGGATCCGTCGAACATCTCAACCAGACCTTTCTGCGAGCATACATTCAGATCTTTCAGAGTATCCAGCCATTTTTCTTTTACATCGCCAACCTCAACCTGTTTCTTAAGGATGGTATCTTCTCTTGAAGGAATATCAACTTTAACCGTTGTCTCCTGGTGTGCACCGTTGGTGTTCAGGAAGGCACGGGAAATATTTACAATCTCTTTTCCTCTCCAGGAAAGAACAAGTCTCGGATCTTCGGTAACAACTGCAACCTTTACCGCCTCCAGATTCTCTTCTTTTGCATAGCCAAGGAATTCATCTACATCCTTCGGATCTACCACAACAGCCATACGCTCCTGGGATTCAGAAATTGCAATCTCTGTTCCGTCAAGACCTGCATATTTTTTCGGTACTTTGTCCAGATTGATCTGAAGACCATCTGCAAGTTCTCCGATTGCAACAGATACTCCGCCTGCTCCGAAGTCATTACACTTCTTGATCAGCTTGCTGACTTCTTCTCTGCGGAACATTCTCTGGATTTTACGTTCGGTCGGCGCATTACCCTTCTGAACCTCAGCTCCACATGTCTCGATGGATTCTTCGGTATGAACTTTGGAAGAACCGGTTGCTCCACCACAGCCATCACGTCCGGTACGTCCGCCAAGAAGAATGATGATATCTCCCGGATCCGAATTTTCACGGATAACTGCACGTCTCGGAGCAGCACCCATAACCGCACCGATCTCCATTCTCTTTGCCACATAATCCGGATGATAGATCTCTTTTACCAGTCCGGTTGCAAGTCCGATCTGATTACCATATGAGCTGTATCCATGTGCTGCACTACGCACCAGTTTCTTCTGCGGCAGTTTTCCTTTCATCGTCTCTTTTACAGATACGGTCGGATCTGCTGCACCTGTTACACGCATTGCCTGGTATACATAAGTACGTCCTGACAGCGGGTCACGGATTGCTCCACCAAGGCAGGTAGCTGCACCACCAAATGGTTCGATCTCGGTCGGATGGTTGTGCGTCTCGTTCTTGAAGTTGACAAGCCACTCTTCTTCCACACCATCTACTTCAACCGGGACAACGATACTGCAGGCATTGATCTCATCGGATTCTTCCTGATCCTGAAGTTTGCCTTCTTTTTTCAGCTTCCGCATTGCCATCAATGCAAGATCCATCAGGCATACAAATTTGTCTTCGCGTCCTTTAAAGATCTCACTGTGTGTCTGAAGGTATTCTTTATAAGTATCTTCCATCGGCTTTCTGTAATCGCCATCACCGAAGGATACTTCTGTAAGTTCCGTTGAGAATGTAGTATGACGGCAGTGGTCAGACCAGTAAGTATCCAGAACACGGATCTCTGTCATAGATGGATCTCTGTGTTCCTCCCCTTTGAAATAATTCTGGATGTGCTGGAAATCCTTGAATGTCATAGCAAGTCCAAGAGAACTGTATAACTCTTTCAGTTCCGCTTCCGGCATATCTTTGAATCCGTCAAAAATCTTTACATCTGCAGGTTCCTCGAATTTCGTAACCAGTGTCTCCGGTTTTTCAAGTCCTGTCTCTCTGGAATCCACCGGGTTGATGCAGTGTGCCTTGATAGCTTCCATCTCTTCTTCGCTGATCTCACCTTCGATCACATAAGTGGTCGCTGTCTTGATAACCGGCAGCTCATCCTCTTTGATAAACTGTACGCACTGAACAGCAGAATCTGCTCTCTGGTCAAACTGTCCAGGAAGAAATTCTACAGAAAAAATGTGGTCACTTTCTTCGCGCGGGAAGTCCTCTCTGTAAAGCACATCTACCGGTGGTTCTGCAAACACACCGTTGCATGCTCTTTCAAATGTTGCATCAGAAAGATTTTCCACATCATAGCGGATCAGTACACGTACATTCTTCACCGTCTTAATTCCAAGATAACTCTTCACCTCATGGCGAAGTTCTTTAGCCTGTACTGCAAATTCTGGTTTTTTCTCCACATATACACGTTTTACGCCCATAATTTCCTCCATTAGCTTTGGTAGTAATATTGAAACCGCATGCCTTGATCCGGCATAACGGCAGTTTCCTCGATTTTTATTTTACCACATCACCTTTTATAAGTACAATAAATATAACTAAATCTTTTTATAAGTATATCTTATTTATTACAATTACCGTGAACCGCATCACTTATTTATCTTTTTCTGAACAATACTGCAGACAAAAGATACGATTAAAAACACAGCAAAAATACTTCCGATCCTCATCACCATATCATAGAAAAAGCCCTCCGGTAGCATCCGGATCATATAGTCTTCTGCCGGATCAAGGATCCATAAGTTATTGTTAAAGAAAATATGATGAAAGATCACAAAATATTTGTTAAAGTCTCTTGAGAACAGAAATCCTGCTACCGCGGTAAGTGCCAGAAATACCGCCAGCACCCGCTGATACATCTGCGGGATCAGTCTCTTCCAGTCTGCTTTCATAAGCACAAGTGCCACCATTGAAAAAAGCAGTACGATGATTGCTCCCCGCCGGATTGCAAGTCCGCCAAGAAAAAGCCCCTGCACATCTGCCATATGAAGCCGGTCCTTCTCATTGAAAAAATCCTGTATATTTCCTTCCACTTCCGTCTCAATACTCAGTTTCTTCTCGTTGCCCCGCAAATAAGACATCATGAATTTTGTCACCTTCATAATATCCGGCATCTCCATATAAAGTTCATCCGCTACCTTATATTTTTCATATTCTTTTTCATAAAAATTCCAGTCTCCGTATGCACCGATCTCAAAACTGCTGATCAGCAAGATCACGATCAGTGAAATACTCGGCAAAATCGCCAGGATTTTATGCAGCCATTTCTTTTTTGCCATCCTTTTTCTCCTTCTCTTTTTTGTCTATAGTTTAGCAACCCTGTCTTCATTTGTCAAAAATGGTTTTCTCTTGAAATTTTATTTTTTATCACTTATAATACTAATAGGTTTTATAAGGAGGACTAATAATGGATATCAACTATGAATTATATAAAGTATTTTATTATGTTGCAGACACACTCAGCTTTTCTGAGGCTTCCAAGCAGCTCTTTATTTCACAGTCCGCTGTCAGCCAGTCCATTAAAGCACTGGAAAAGAAACTGGATCAGGTTCTTTTCATCCGAAGCACAAAAAAAGTTCAGCTCACCCCGGAAGGCGAGATCCTTCTGCGTCATATCGAACCGGCGATCAATCTGATCAAGCGCGGGGAATCCCAGATCATGGAAACAGCCTCTACCGGCGGTCAGATCCGCATCGGTGCCAGCGACACCATCTGCCGGTATTTTCTGGTTCCTTATCTGGAACGTTTCCACAAAGCTTTCCCTAACGCACATATAAAAGTGACCAATGCCACTTCGATCAAGTGTACGGAACTTCTGGAGAACGGTCAGGTAGATCTCATTGTCGCTAACTATCCGAACGTTTACCTTGGCAGTCTTGCCTCCTTCCGAAAGATCCGTGATTTTCACGATGTCTTTATCGCAAACCAGTCCTTTGCGGAACTGCAGGGGAAAAAGCTTTCCCTCAAAGAACTGCAGCGTTATCCGATCATCATGCTGGACAGAAAAAGTACAACCAGTGAATTTCTGCATTCTCTCTTCCAGCAGCATCAGTTGGATCTGGTTCCTGAAATCGAGCTGAGCAGCAACGATCTTCTGATCGATCTCGCACGGATCGGACTTGGCATCGCTTTTATTCCGGACTACTGTGTACCAAAGAATTCCGACCAACTCTTTGTCGTCCAGACCGAAGAACAACTTCCAAAGCGTCAGCTGGTTGCCGCATGGAACGGACATGTTCCGGTTTCCCGCGCGACACAGGCATTTCTGGATTACTTTAATGCATAAAAAGTTTCTTAATTATCCGTCTGTTTTTCCCAGAACAGACGGATTTTTTCTTCCACAATGTCTAACCGGCATCTTTCACAGTCCGCCCATTCTTTCGGGAAAATCTCTTTCCCCTTCTCCCTCTGAAAACGCTCATCCAGAAGAAGTATCACTCCGCGGTCATCCTCTGTGCGGATCACCCTTCCTGCCGCCTGCAAAACCTTGTTCATCCCCGGATACCGGTAAGCATAGTCAAACCCGTAAAGTCCCTTCTGGTCAAAATAGCTTTTCAGGATTTCCCGCTCATTGCACACCTGCGGCAGCCCTGTTCCGATGATCAGTGTCCCGATCAGCTTCTCATTTGTCAGATCGATTCCTTCTGAGAAAATCCCGCCAAGAACTCCAAAACCGATCAGACTTTTCTCTCTTCCCATTTCAAATGCACGCAGGAAATTTTCCCGTTCTTCTTCATCCATGTGCTTCTGCTGAATAACCAGTTCCATCTCTTCTTCATCTGATGCAAGAAGCTGTGTAAATTCCTGATACACATCTTCCATAAACCGGTAAGACGGGAAAAAGATCAGATAATTCCCCATTTTTGCTTTCACTACCCGGAAAATGTATGTCGCATATCGTTGATACATTTCCCTGGAACGCATGGCGTAACGGGTACTCACATCCACACCATTCATAAGCAGTCTCTTCTTTGTATCAAACGAAGAATCAATGTAGACCGCATAGTTGTCTTTTTCCGTACTCAGAAGTCTTTTGTAATACTGGATTGGCAGAAGTGTTGCCGAAAAGAATACAGCACTGTTCCCCTTATCCAGACATTTCTGCAGATTTGCCGCCGGGTTAACACAAAACAACTTCAGAACAAATCTTCCATTCTCCTGATACTCCGTATAGATGACATAGTTCTCATCCAACCCATCATATATATTCAGGAAAGACCTCACTTGAAAATAAAAATCCAATACGGTTTCCCGGACTTCTTTATCCACACATTCCTCGAGATACCGGTCTGTCTCAGATAGTACATTCATAAGCTGGATTCCAAAATGCGAAATATTGTCCAGCACCTTATAGTTTTCACACTCTTTTTTCATTGCCAGAAGAATCTTATTGCATGCCTCCAGTCTTTTTGCAAACCGCGGTGCTTCTCCCTTTACCAGTTTCTTCACCGCAAGAAAGTCCTCCTTGCATAACTCTGCACTGTACATCTGCCGTCCACGTTCTACCAGATTGTGTGCCTCATCGATCAGAAACAAATATCCTCCAGCGCCACCTTCTGCAAAGAAACGCCTGAGCCGGGCATCCGGGTCAAACACATAATTATAATCGCAGATCACACCATCCACCCAGGTCGACACATCCAGTGCCATTTCAAATGGGCAGACCTTATGCTTTCTTGCCTGCGCTTCCAACACTTCCCGGCTCATCACATCTTCCTGCATCAAAAGCTCATAGACCGCGTCATTTACCCGGTCAAAATGCCCTTTGGCATATGGGCAGTCATCCGGATTGCAGCTTGTCTCCTCACAGAAACAGATTTTTTCTTTTGCCGTTAAAGTGATCACCTTGAACTTCAGATTCTGTTCCCGTAAGGTTTCAAATGCCTGCTCCGCCACCGTCCGGGTGATTGTCTTTGCCGTCAGATAAAAAATCTTCTCACCCAGTTCTTCTCCAACCGCTTTCACTGCCGGAAATACCGTTGAAATCGTCTTCCCCACTCCGGTTGGTGCCTGGATGAACAACTTTTTCTTCCGAAGAATCGTCCGGTAAACAGATACCGCAAGATCTCTCTGCCCTTTACGATATGGAAACGGAAATTCAATCCCTTTAACAGATGCATTTCTTGCCTTTCTCCATTCAATCTGGAACTTTGCCCATTTTTCATACTGTCGGATCACTTCATCGAACCAGACTTTCAGTTCATTACTCCGATAAGAATACTGAAACCTTTTCACCTCTTCCGTCTCCATCTGGCAATAGGTCATCTGTACCCCGATCTCATCCACCCCTTCCTGTTCTGCTACCATGCTGGCATAACATTTTGCCTGTGCCAGATGAATGCCTGCCGGCTCCTGCACCCGGTCAAGTTCCCGCAGAACACCCTTGATCTCATCTACCATGACCTGCTCTTTTGTATGAATCAGTCCGTCGGCACGTCCTTCTATTTTCAAAGTAAACCCATCACAGACGATCTCTGTCTTAAGAGGTACCTCCGCCTGATAATCCGATCCCATCTGTCTCTGGATCTTCCGGTGAATCCGGCTTCCCATCTGCATATTCTCCGGATCTTGTCCGCCTCCTGTTCGATTGTCAATATTCCCTTCTCTTAAAATAAACTCCACAAGGTTTCGCACCGAAATCCGGATCATCGGGAGATTCTCGTCCATGTTCTTTCTGCCTCCGCTTTTTGCTACCTGTTATCATACCATAAACACATGTTCCTTGCCAATTGTATCCGTCCTGTCATGATATGGCTTTTCACATTTTCCGTGCCTCTATAGCTAAAAAGCCCCGGCGATCATCACCTCGCCGGAGCTTTCTTCTTAATTGAACTTGTCAATGATGTTTTTAAGATACTGGTTGTCTGCCTCATAGAACTTCTCCTGTTCTACAATTTCGGCAAGTTTCGGATCGATCGGCATCTTTCCGAGTACTTCTACCCCAAGTTTTTCTGCAATCTCGTCAATGTGGCTTTCCCCAAATACAGATATTTTCTTTCCACAGTCCGGACATTCCAGATAACTGTAGTTTTCCACCAGTCCGAGAACCGGTATGTTCATCTTCTTTGCCATATTGTAAGCTTTCTCTACGATCATCTGTACCAGATCCTGTGGCGAAGTCACGATCACAACGCCGTCTACCGGAAGTGACTGGAATACCGTAAGAGGAACATCCCCTGTTCCCGGCGGCATATCAACAAATAAGAAATCCAGATCTCCCCACATTACATCCGTCCAGAACTGGGTTACTACTCCTGCGATCACCGGTCCTCTCCAGATGACAGGATCTGATTCGTGTTCCAGAAGCAGATTGACTGACATGATCTTCGTGCCGTCTTTTGCAACGCACGGGAACATTCCCGCCTCGCTTCCGACTGCACTTCCATGCACTCCATACATCTTCGGGATAGATGGTCCTGTGATATCCGCATCCAGAATACCAACTGAATATCCCTGCTGTACCATCATACGTGCAAGAGATGCTGTCACCATTGATTTGCCGACTCCACCTTTACCGCTGACTACTCCAATTACTTTTTTTACCTGTGAATACGGATTTGCCGGTGCTTTCAGATCTTTCTTCGCACTGCTGCATGAACCCGCATGCGCACAGGAAGAACACGATTCCGGCGAACATCCGCTGTTCTGCTCTTCTGCCATAACGCCATCCTCCTAATTTTCAGGATTTATAAATCCTATTCTTCTACTGCTGCTATCACTTCAATTTCGCAAAGAAGGTTCTTTGGAAGTGTCTTAACAGCAACACAGCTTCTGGCTGGTTTTGATGTGAAATATTTCGCATAAACTTCGTTAAATGCGGCAAAATCTCCCATATCAGCAAGGAAACAGGTTGTCTTTAATACTTTGTCAAAAGAAGTTCCTGCTTCTTCAAGGATTGCTCCGATGTTCTTACATACCTGGTCAGCCTGTCCTTCGATGGTATCAGCTTCTACAGTATCTGTAGCCGGATTGATCGCAATCTGTCCTGCTGAATAAAGGATTCCCCCATGTACATATCCCTGGGAATACGGTCCAAGTGCTTTTGGTGCTTTTTCTGTTGATACTAATTTCATGTTGCAAATCTCCTTTTCAAATATATTCTTTCTATATCATATCACATCTGCCTCAAAATTCCAAATTTATTTTCGCATACAATGTTATGCCAGCTCTGCTTTTTCTCTCGTCACATTCTGAATCCATTTATAGCTTCGGTAGCGCATGACTGTGATCGGTACTTTGATCACCTCATCACTCATCAGAAGGATATAAACAACCTGCACCGGCGCATGAAAGACAAAGGCAGCGATCATACCCAGCAGAATAGAGCATCCCCACATGGTAGACACATCCAGGATCAGACCAAACCTGGTATCTCCTCCTGCCCGGAATACACCCACCACAAGGGTCGTATTGATCGCCTGGCAGAGTGTAAAGTAAGACATAACAAAAAACATAAAATAAAGATACCCCTGCGCTTCCTGTGAGAGTGTCATCACATGATTTGCAATCGGAGCAGCTATCAGAATGATGCCGCCTCCTACCGCACCAGTAATAATACTCAGCCACAAAAATCTTTTTCCATACTCTTTTGCCAGATGAAACTCTTTTGCACCGATGGTCTTACCAAGATAAATGGCCGTCGCATTGGATACACCAAAGGCAACCACCGTTGCCAGCTGTCTTGCAACCTGAGCAACAGAATTTGCTGCCACCGCAGCACTTCCCAGATGACCGATCACTGCTGTATTCGCAGTAGAACCAAGTCCCCACATCATTTCATTCAAGATCACCGGACTCGCATAAATCAGAAAGTCTTTTAGAAGCACCTTGTCGATCTTACGCATATAGACCGGGTGAAATCTAACGTCATGGTTTTTTACTTTTGCATACCAGATTACAATGATAAGTTCTACGATCCTTGCTGTCAGAGTTCCGATTGCCGCACCCATAATTCCCATCTTCGGTAAACCAAATAAGCCAAAAATAAGAAGCGCATTTACCAGGACATTACAAATTAGTGACGCGCTGTAGACAACCGTTGCAATCACAACCTGCTCGATACTCCGCATAATGTAAAGATAGACCTGCGTTGCCGCCATCAGGACATAGGAAAGCGCCACGATCCGCAAATATTTCACACCTTCTGCGATCACGGCCGGGTCACTGGTATAGATGTGAAGCAGCACTTCCGGAATGATTTCCGCAACAATGGTAAAAAGAGCTGCACAGCTGACACCGATGGTCATTCCCATTCCAAGGATTTTTTCAATCGTCTGTGTATCTTTCTTTCCCCAGTACTGTGCGGTCAAAACCGTTGCACCTGATGTTGTACCAAAAAGGATCAGTGTCATGACAAACTGTATCTGCCCTGCAAGGGATGCACCAGAAAGAACTTTTTCGCTGACTCTTCCAAGCATCAGCACGTCTGCCGCCGTCACTCCCACATTGATCAGATTCTGAAGTGCCATTGGGATTACAAGTGCGAACACTTGTCTGTAAAATTTTCTCTTATTTATTTCCATCTTATTTTTCTGCCGCTTTCCGGAAAATCTGGTATACATCTTCGGCAGTAAGTTCTTTGATTTTTGAAAGTTTTACGGTATCATTTAATGTCGCAGCCATAGAAAGTTCCCGCAGATCTTCCTCTGATACTTCTCCGATCTCCAGTTCCTTTAAATTTGTCGGCATATGAATCTCACGGAAATATTCTACAGTCCGGCGAATTCCCTCTTTTGCGGCTTTCGCCACATCTTCTTCCTCTACGCCCCATACTTTTTTTGCGTAATGCGCAAATCTTTCTTCATCGTTTTTATAGACATATTCTGCCCAGGATCCCCAGACAGCTGAAAGGGTTGCACCATGCGCCTTATCATATTTTGCACCAAGTGCATGTCCGAGCTTATGTACAGAAAAATCTTTTGCTCTTCCGAGACCTGTCAGACCATTATGGGAAAGGCTTCCTGCCCACATGATTTCACTCATGGCATCGTAATCTGTCGGATTCTCCAGACCTTTCTTTCCATTTTCAATCACAACCCGCAGAACTCCCTCTGCAATTTCATCTGTTATCTGATTTCTCGTATTTGGAATAAAATATCGCTCCAGTGTATGCATCATGATATCCACGATTCCGCACGCAATCTGATATTTTGGAAGCGTATAGGTAAGAACCGGATTCATAATCGCAAACTTCGGGCGGTTCAGGCTAGTGCTGATTCCTCCCTTTTTCCTTGTTTCTTCGTTTGTCAGAACTGCGGAATCGCTTGTTTCACTTCCTGCTGCCGCAATCGTAAGTACGCATCCTACCGGTGTCGATCTGGTAAGTATGATTTCACCTCCCCAGATTTCCTCCAGAGACCAGTCCGGGTTTGCCACACCATGGGCGATTGCCTTTGCTGTATCAATAGAACTTCCACCGCCTACTGCAAGAAGAAAATCCGCACCGAACTCAATTGCTTTCTCAACGCCTTCCTGTGCATATGCCATCCGGGGATTTGGCTTTACTCCGCCAAATTCCTCATAAGCAAGTCCTTCTTTTTCCAGTGCTTCTTCTACCTGCGCAAGAAGTCCGCTTTTCTTTACACTTCCACCGCCATATACGATAAATACACGGCTTCCGCCCCATTTCTTAACTTCTTTCCCAACTTCTTCCTGTGTGTTTTCTCCAAACAGGATTTCTGTCGGTGTATACTGTATAAACTTTTGCATTTTACCTCTCTCCTTAAAAAAATCCGAACCGTTCAATAAAGATTGCGGTTCGGACTAAATCTTTCAGTCTTATCTTATAACCATACTTTTCCGGTATGTTCGCCATTGATTACATAGTATACTGCATAATCTTCCGGTTTTACATAAAGCTCAATACTCTTGATCTCGGAAATTTTATGTTTCTGTTTTGTCCAGTCTTTTTTTACTGAAGCAATCATATCTTTTGTGTTTACTTCTTTTTCACCATACTGAAGAACAACTTCTGTTTTGATTTCTTTCTTTGCCGCAGATTTTTTTGCTGTTGTTTTTGGTGCTGCTTTCTTTACTTCTTTTGTAACTTTCTCTGCAGTTTTCTTCACTTCTTTTGCAGCTTTTTCAGCTGTTTCTTCTACTGTTTTTTTCACTTCTCCTGCAGCTTTTTTTACCTCCTGCGCTTTCTTTTCAACAGTAGCCTTTACTTCTTTCGGCTGTGCTTCTTTTTTAGCAGTTTCTTTTACTTCTTCTACTTTTTCGCTGACTTTATCTTCTGCTGCTTTAACTGCTGTTTTTACTTCTTCTTTAGTTTCTGCCGCTGCCTTTACCTCTGCTGCCTTTGTTTCTTTTATCTGTTTTTTCAGTGCCATATTGGTTTGCCCTCCTTAACCGCTAAGCCTTACTATTTTAAATCCGCAAAACTGACAATACGCTGTGTTATCATTTGCTCTTTGACATTATAGCATACTAAATGAAAAAAGTCACATTTTTTCATTTAATTTTACATGACTCCGTGTTATACTATAAAAAGGACGAGAAAAGGAGGTACGTGTTATGGGTATTTTAGTAGCACTGATCGGTGTAGCAATCATCGCCGCTGTCGTTGTTGCTTCTTTCACTGCCGTTCTCGGAGGTGTCATCGGAGGAGAACTGGAAGACGAAGAAGAATAAAAAAGGTGGCTGTGAAAAATTCAATCGAGTTTTTCACAGCCACCTTTTTATTATTCTTCAAATGTTTCTTTTAACTTATCCATGAACCCTTTTTTCTTAGCTTTACCCTTCGATTCAGAAGCCGGCTCTTCCTGGTTCAGTGTATTTCCTGTCAACTGATCAAAATGTCTAAGCACTTCTTTGGCTTCCGGACTTAATTTTTCCGGGGTCTGAATAACCAACGTCACATAATGATCACCTCTGACCTGAGGATTTCTCAAAGAAGGTACCCCTTTTCCTTTCAGTCGTACTTTTGTATCAGTCTTAGTTCCCGGTTTTACGGTATAGATCACATCACCATCAACCGTCTTGATTCGCACATCACCACCAAGTGCTGCCTGCGCAAACGAAATTGGTGCAGTTGAGAAAATATGAACATCCTGTCTCTGGAAGATTGGATGTCTGGAAACCGTAACTTCTACCAGAAGGTCTCCCCTCGGTCCGCCATTCACACCCGGTTCACCTTTCTCACGGATTCTTACGCTCTGACCATTGTCAATACCTGCCGGGATTGTGACTTTGATCTTCTTGCGGCTTGAAGTATAGCCTGTTCCACCACAGTCCGGACATTTCTCACGAATGATCTTACCCGTTCCATGACAGTCCGGACAGGTCTGCACATTCTGCACCGTTCCGAAGAACGACTGTGATGTATAAACAACCTGACCTTTTCCACCACATTTTGAACAGGTCTCCGGACTTGTTCCCGGTTTTGCTCCTGTTCCGTTACACTTTGTACATGGATCTTTCAGAACGATATCCAGTTCCTTCTCGCATCCAAAAATTGCTTCCTCAAATGTAATCCGGACACCTTTACGGATATTGGCGCCTTTCATCGGACCATTGTTCGCACGTCCGCCTCTTCTGCCACCGCCAAACAGATCACCGAAGATATCACCAAAAATATCACCAAAGTCTGCCCCGTTAAAATCAAAACCGCCATATCCACCGGCTCCGCCTGCACCGCCTTCAAACGCTGCATGACCAAACTGATCGTACTGACGCCGTTTGTCTGCATCACTCAGAACAGCATAGGCTTCAGAAGCCTCCTTGAACTTCTTTTCGGCTTCTGCATCTCCTGGATTCATATCCGGGTGATATTTTTTCGCCAAAGCTCTGTATGCTTTTTTCAGAGTCGCATCATCCGCATCTCGTGATACGCCCAGGATCTCATAATAATCCCTTTTTGCCTCTGCCATAATCCTACCTCACTTAGATATTTCTCAAAGTATTTTAATACAGAATGTACCCTGGCACATTCTCATGCCCGCGCCGGCTCTCTGCAACATCTTCTTTGCACATGCAGTTCACCTAACCGGAGGCTTTTTATGTCATAAAAAACTATTTTTATTTATGATACATGAAATCTGCAAGACGGTATAATGCCGCCTTGCAGTTTCTCATCTTATCTTACGGATTAAACTTCTTTGTAATCTCCGTCAACTACGTCATCTCCGTTAAATCCTTCCGGAGCCGGTCCTGCTTCTGGTGCAGGTCCAGCCTGTGGTCCTGCCTGACCAGCCTGTGCGCCTGCCTGTTCGTAAACCTTTGTGAACAGTTTCTGAGCGCTTTCCATCAGTTTTTCTTTTCCTGCTTTGATTTCTGCAACCTGAGCATCTGTAAGTTCTTCTGTATTCGCTTTCGCAAGCAGATCTTTCAGAGCCTGTACGTCAGCTTCTACTGCTGCTTTGTCTGCTGCATCGATCTTATCTCCAACTTCGCCAAGTGCTTTTTCTGTCTGGAATACCATAGCGTCGGCATCGTTCTTAGCATCGATTGCTTCTTTACGTTTCTTATCCTGAGCTTCAAATTCAGCAGCTTCTTTTACAGCTTTGTCGATATCTGCATCAGACATATTAGATCCTGCTGTAATTGTGATGTGCTGTTCTTTTCCTGTTCCCAGATCTTTTGCAGATACATTTACGATACCGTTTGCATCAATATCGAATGTAACTTCGATCTGTGGGATTCCACGTGGAGCCGGCGGAATTCCATCCAGTCTGAACTGTCCGAGGGACTTGTTATCTCTTGCAAACTGTCTTTCACCCTGTACAACATTGATATCAACGGCTGTCTGGTTATCAGCTGCTGTAGAGAAGATCTGGCTCTTCTTTGTCGGGATTGTTGTGTTTCTCTCGATCAGTCTTGTAGCTACACCACCCATTGTTTCGATAGAAAGTGAAAGTGGAGTTACATCAAGAAGAAGGATGTCGCCTGCACCTGCATCTCCTGCAAGCTTACCACCCTGGATAGAAGCACCAAGTGCTACACATTCATCCGGGTTAAGAGATTTGCTTGGTTCTTTTCCTGTCAGACGTTTTACTTCTTCCTGAACTGCCGGGATACGTGTAGATCCACCAACAAGAAGTACCTGACCTAAGTCTGCTGCTGTAAGTCCTGCATCAGAAAGTGCACGTCTTACCGGTTCCTGTGTCTTTTCTACAAGGTCACGTGTCAGTTCATCGAATTTAGCTCTTGTAAGAGTCATATCAAAATGCTTCGGTCCTTCAGCTGTTGCTGTGATGAACGGAAGGTTGATGTTTGTTGTTGTTGCAGAAGAAAGTTCTTTCTTTGCTTTTTCAGCTGCTTCTTTCAATCTCTGAAGTGCCATTCTGTCTGTTGACAGGTCTACGCCTTCTTTTGCCTTGAAATCTGCAAGCATATAATCTGTGATCTTCTGGTCGAAGTCATCTCCACCAAGTCTGTTGTTACCAGCTGTAGAAAGAACTTCGATAACGCCGTCACCGATCTCGATAACAGATACATCAAATGTACCACCACCAAGGTCGTATACCATGATCTTCTGTTCTTTTTCATTGTCAAGTCCATATGCAAGAGCTGCTGCTGTAGGCTCGTTGATGATACGTTTTACATCAAGACCTGCAATCTTACCTGCATCTTTTGTAGCCTGACGCTGAGCATCGTTGAAGTAAGCCGGAACAGTGATAACTGCTTCCGTAACTTTTTCTCCAAGATATCCTTCTGCATCTGCTTTCAATTTCTGAAGGATCATAGCTGAAATTTCCTGTGGAGAATATTTCTTTCCATCGATGTCTACTTTATGATCTGTACCCATCTCACGCTTGATAGATGAGATTGTCTTTTCTGCATTTGTTACTGCCTGACGTTTTGCAGGTTCACCTACAAGACGTTCTCCTGTCTTTGTAAATGCTACTACAGATGGTGTAGTTCTTGCTCCTTCTGTATTTGCGATTACGACCGGCTGTCCACCTTCCATAACCGCTACACAACTGTTTGTTGTACCTAAGTCAATACCAATGATTTTGCCCATTATGAAGACCTCCTGTTAATATAATAAAAATTGTATTTTGCTTTGTTATTTATATAAAGTGTATCGTAAATGCGGTACACGGTATATCTTAGTTTGCTACCTTTACCATGCTGTGTCTTACGACTGAGTCACGGTACATATATCCTTTCTGGAATTCCTCAGCTACTACATTTTCACCAAGTTCTTCATTCTCCACATGCATCACTGCATTGTGGAAATTCGGATCGAATTCCTGACCAACTGCTTCGATCGGTTTCACTCCGATTCCTTCCAGTGTGCTCATCATTTGTTTATAGATCTTATCCATTCCATCTACGAACGGATCATCTTTCTTTTCTTCCGGTACGGACTGAAGTCCGCGTTCAAAGTTGTCTACAATCGGAAGAATTTTTTCTACAACATCTTTGGCTCCGATCTCATACATCGCTGACTTTTCTTTTTCAGTACGCTTTCTGTAATTATCGAACTCAGCCATGTGTCTCGTAAGTTTGTCTGTCAGATCTGCGATCTGCTCATCCTTTTTATCTTTTTTATTCTTCTTTTCAAACAGCTTCTTTTTCTTTGGTTCTTCAGCATCTTCGGAATTCGTCTCTTTACCAACAGCTTCTTCCTCTGTTGCTTCGGTTTCTTCCGCGTCTTCCGGTTCCTGCCCTTTTGCCTCCTGCTCTTTGGCTTCTGCCTCCGCAGCTTTCTTTGCTTCTTCCACTGCTTCTTTTACCATTTCTTCATTACTCATCTTTTTATCCAATGGTTCTTCCACCTTTCTTACTTCTTATTCGAGCTTCTTCGGCTCATCCCTGTGGAATATGTCATCCAACTCTGCCATCAGTGTCTTAAGCGTCTTCATGACATGTTCATAATCCATTCGCTTCGGTCCGATGATTCCGATGGTTCCCTGCATTCCCTCGCCCAACTCATATGTTGCTGTGACTACGCTGCAGTCTTTCATGTTCTCCACATTCGATTCATCTCCGATGTATACCTGGATGTCTCTGTCTTCACCGCCGTTTGCCATTGACTTTGTTACCAGAGCGGCAAGCTGCTGCTTTTCTTCAAAAGCACTGATGATCTCCTGTGCGCTCTGCTTATCACTAAGCTCCGGATACTTGAAAATATTCGTCGCGCCACTGGTGTAAATCTCCATGTCGTCATCCAGCTGGATCACATTCGCTACTGCATCCAGGACACTGCTCATCACTCCACTGTGGATCCCTGCCTGTTCTTTCAGTCTTGCGATCACTCCCAGATTGATCTGCTCTAGCGAAGTTCCGTTCAGCGAAGTATTCAGAAGCATATTCAGCTTCAATAGTGCTTCATTGTTGAGCGGCTCATCCAGTGTCACGATCTGGTTCTTTACAATGTTGCCTTCCATCACGATCACAACGATCAGCTGATGGTCATCAACCTGTGAAAGCTGGATAAATTTTAATTTGTTCCCGTTGTAAGTCGGAGTCGAAATCATCGTCGCATAATTCGTGTTGTTCGCAAGAACCTTTGCAACCTGCTTCAGAAGTTCTTCCATCTTGTCAGCCTTCTCAAGCATCTGACCTTTGATTTCGGTAATCTCCTGTTCTTTCTGGCTCATCAGCATATCCACATACCATCTGTAACCTTTATCCGACGGAATCCTTCCTGCTGATGTGTGAGGCTGCATGATATAACCAAGCTCTTCGAGATCTGCCATCTCATTCCGGATCGTTGCCGAACTTAAATTCAAATCCGTATACTTGGAAATCGTTCTGGATCCCACAGGCTCTCCGGTCTCAAGATAGTTCTTAATGATTGCATGTAAGATCTTCGTCTTCCGCTCACTAAGTTCCTGTATGGCTTCCATATGCTACCTCCTTTTTGTTATTAGCACTCGTTATGTATGAGTGCTAACATTTTCTACGCTTATAAATGTACCACTTACTATTCACTTTGTCAACAGGGTTTATGATTTTTTTATTTTTAGTCCGGTTCCACCCGGATATGCTGTCGGATTCCAATTCAATCGGCAAACCATTCCGTTTGAATCGGAATCCCTTCTTTTCTGCCTGAACCGCCTGCTCCCTTCCTCCCAAACTCCCCACCCGACCGTCAAACCAAAAAATACACACCCCAGCCTCCCGGTCTGATGGTGTGCATTTCTTCTATTATATATAGTACATATCCTGACTGTATTCACTGTATTCCTGATATTTTTGTTCGAGGTCAGAGAGAAACAGATTCTCAAGGATATCCTGTAGTCCTCTGTTCAGACGTTCGATAACTTCACTCTGTACAGCCTGAGCCGCAGCTCTTCCGTTCTCGGCGCCTTCTACATCCTCTTCTTCGATGAGATAATCACCTTCCAGCGCACGTAATATTTCCGCAACCGAAATCTTTGTGGCAGGCTTCGCCAACAGGTATCCCCCCTGCGGTCCTTTCACACTTTTGATGATTCCGGCTTTTCTGAGTGCCGCAAATACCTGTTCCAGATACTGCGGTGAAATACTGTTACGCTCTGCAATTGCTGCAAGTGCAACATGGGATTCTTTCGAGTATACGGACAGGTCGATCAGTGCCCGAAGTCCGTATCTGCTTTTCTTTGAAAAATTCATATTCTACTCCGTGAAGAGCGGTGTGGAGTAATATCTGTCTCCGGTATCCGGAAGCAGTGCCACAATCGTCTTTCCTTTGTTTTCCGGACGTTTTGCAAGTTCGATCGCTCCATAAAGTGCAGCTCCCGAAGAAATTCCTACCAGGATTCCCTCTTTCTTTGCAAGCAGCTTTCCTGTTGCAAAAGCGTCATCATTTTCTACAGTAAATATTTCATCATATACAGTTGTGTTGAGTACGTCCGGTACAAATCCTGCTCCGATTCCCTGAATTTTGTGAGGACCACCTTTTCCTGTAGAAAGTACCGGTGAACTTGCAGGCTCCAATGCAACGATCTTCACATCCGGATTCTGGGATTTCAGATATTCGCCGACACCGGTCAGTGTTCCACCTGTACCAACACCTGCGATAAACAGATCTACTTCTCCGTCTGTATCCTTCCAGATCTCTGGTCCGGTTGTCTTTCTGTGTACTTCCGGATTAGCCGGATTAACAAACTGTCCAGGGATATAGCTGCCCGGGATCTCTTTTGCAAGTTCATCTGCTTTTTCAATCGCACCCTTCATTCCCTTTGCGCCTTCTGTCAGAACAATCTCTGCTCCGTATGCTTTCAGGATGTTTCTTCTTTCTACACTCATTGTCTCCGGCATAGTAAGAATGATACGGTATCCTTTGACTGCTGCAATCGATGCAAGACCGATTCCCGTATTTCCCGAAGTAGGCTCAATGATAACAGAACCTTCTTTTAATAATCCTTTTTCCTCAGCATCCTCGATCATTGCTTTGGCAATTCTGTCTTTTACACTTCCGGCCGGGTTAAAATATTCCAGTTTCACAAGGATTCTTGCCTCTAATCCTAATTCTTCTTCAATATTTTTCACCTCTACAAGAGGAGTATTTCCAACAAGCTCTAAAGCACCATTATAAATTTTTGACATCGTAAGTTCTCCTTTCTTTCCTACTGTTTTGATAGGTTTAACTCGATGATGTCATTATATGCCTATAAAACCTATTTGTCAAGTATACTTTATATTTTTCTGATTTTCCAAATTTTACTCTTCCAGCAGAAACTCTACAAACACACTGTTGCTGACATCGATCCCCCGTTTTGTAAGCCATACTCTGTCATCATCTTGCTCAAGAAGCTTTAAGCTTTCCAGTTTGCAGATCGGTTCACCGTAAATATCCTCCAGACTTTTCCCAAAATACTCTGAAAATTCTTTTTTTGAGATTCCGTTCATTTTCCGCAGTCCAAGAAACATAAATTCCTCCATCTCCTCAGTTTCTGTCAGAAGCTCTGCCTGAAATTTGTTCCTGTAGGAATGTGCATACTCCCTTAACTGATCCGGGTTCGTGTAGCGACTCATTTTTCCTTCCAGCTTCCTGCATTTTCCAATCAGATCCCCGGGAACCAGGGATGCCGCACCAATTCCAAATCCCAGATACGGAATTCTCTCCCAATATCCCAGGTTGTGCCGGCAGGCATATCCCTCCTTAGCATAATTGGAAATCTCGTAACGGTGATATCCGTTCTTCTCCATCAGCGTTTCCGTATCCCAGTACATCTGACGCTCCGCATCCTCATCCGGAAGCTTTGGCCCTTCTTTTGCCTCGTCTTCTACATATTTTTTATAGAAAGTTGTTCCCTCTTCCAAGATCAGACTATATGCAGAAATATGCTCCGGGGAAAGTGCCATTACCTGCTCCAGTGTACGCCTCCAGCTTTCCACCGTCTGCCCCGGAATTGCCGAGATCAGGTCTACATTGATATTTGAAAAACCATTGGCTCTCGCCAGATGATATGCTTCCCGAAATTCTTCATAAGTATGGATTCTTCCAAGCAGACGAAGTTCCTCATCATTGACCGACTGCAGACCGATACTCAGACGGTTCACCCCTGCCTGTCTGTACTTTCGCAGTTTTTCTTCCGTTACCGTTCCCGGATTCATTTCCATAGTGATCTCTGCGTCCTCATCCAACGTAAATATTTCCCTGACCGTATCCATCAGCCGCCCAATCTGCTCACCGGTAAGAAGAGATGGGGTTCCGCCTCCGAAAAAAATGGAAATCACCCTGTAATTCTGCACTGTATCCGGACAGTTTCTGATCTCGTCGACCAGCATTTTCACATATTCCTCTTTTTCCTTTTCTCCGGCCGGACCGGAAAGAAAATCACAATATGCACATTTTTTCACACAAAACGGAATATGAATATATAGTTCTAAAGGCTGCATCTGCTTTTCTCCTTTTCTGTGCAAAAGGCAGGAACCTTTCCCTCGGAAACCGCTCCTGCCTTTTTGTGTATACGATGAACCAAGTACAGATTTGTGCTTGCACAAGAATCTGTACTTGGCGAATGTACATCATCGAGCTGTTAAGCGAGATAGTGTACAAAGTATACGAATCGAGTAGGAGTCAGCCTGCTCGATTATCCTTTGTCTGTCTATTTGTCGTCCAGTTTTAATACACTCATAAATGCCTTCTGTGGAATTTCTACATTTCCAACCTGGCGCATACGCTTCTTTCCTTCCTTCTGCTTTTCCAGAAGCTTCTTCTTACGGCTGATATCACCGCCGTAGCACTTGGCAAGTACGTCCTTACGCATGGCTCTTACTGTCTCACGGGCAATGATCTTGCTTCCGACAGCTGCCTGGATCGGAATCTCAAAAAGCTGTCTCGGAATCTCTTCTTTGAGCTTCTCACACATCTTTCTTCCTCTCTCATAAGCACTTCCCGCAAATACAATAAAGGAAAGAGCATCCACTTCTTCTTTGTTAATCAGGATGTCCAGCTTGACCAGATCAGATTTGACATAGCCGAGCATTTCATAATCAAAAGACGCATAACCGCGGGATCTGGATTTGAGCGCATCAAAGAAATCATAGATGATCTCATTCAGAGGCAGGTGATATTTCAATACCGCTCTGGTCTCTTCGATGTATTCCATTCCCTGATATTCGCCACGTCTTTCCTGACACAGATCCATGATCGCACCGATAAATTCGGATGTCACCATAATCTCTGCTTTTACCATCGGCTCTTCCATAAAATCAATTTCTGACGGATCCGGAAGATTAGACGGATTGGTCAGGTTGATCACTTCTCCGTTGGTCTTGTGCACCTTGTAGATAACGCCCGGCGCAGTTGTCACCAGATCCAGATTGTATTCTCTTTCCAGTCTCTCCTGAATGATCTCCAGATGCAAAAGTCCAAGGAAACCACAGCGGAAACCAAATCCCAGCGCAAGAGAGGTCTCCGGTTCAAACTGAAGTGCCGCATCGTTGAGTTGCAGTTTTTCCAGTGCATCTCTCAGATCCGGGTATTTGGAGCTGTCTGCCGGATACATTCCGCAGTACACCATCGGGTTGACCTTTTTATATCCCGGAAGAGGCTCAGAACATGGATTTTCCGCACCTGTTACGGTATCACCCACACGGGTGTCCTTTACATTTTTCAGGCTGGCTGTAAAATATCCAACCATTCCTGCTGAAAGCTCATCACAAGGGATAAACTGTCCGGCACCAAAATATCCAACCTCCACAACATCGGCAGTTGCACCTGTCGCCATCATATGAATCGGCATTCCTTTCGTGATACATCCTTCTTTGATACGGCAGAATACGATAACGCCTTTATACGGATCATAGAGGGAATCGAAAATCAGTGCCTGAAGCGGTGCATCCGGATCTCCTGTCGGAGAAGGAATCTTTGTCACGATCTGTTCCAGAACCTGATCTACATTAAGCCCTGTCTTTGCCGAGATCAGTGGTGCATCCTGCGCTTCAATTCCGATCACATCTTCAATCTCTTCGATCACACGCTGCGGCTCTGCGCTTGGAAGATCGATCTTGTTGATAACCGGCATGACATCCAGATCATGGTCCAGTGCCAGATATACATTTGCCAGTGTCTGCGCTTCTACGCCCTGTGCCGCATCAACGACCAGGATCGCTCCATCACAGGCTGCAAGACTCCGTGACACTTCATAGTTAAAGTCTACGTGTCCCGGAGTATCGATCAGATTAAAGATATATTCCTCCCCATCCTTTGCCTTATAAACCGTGCGGACTGCCTGTGATTTGATTGTGATACCACGTTCTCTTTCCAGATCCATGTTATCCAGCACCTGTGCCTGCATCTCTCTGCTGGTCAGAAGACCTGTCTGTTCAATAATACGGTCCGCCAGTGTGGATTTTCCATGGTCAATATGTGCAATAATACAAAAATTCCGAATCTTTTTCTGATCCATATGCATATTTTCAGTCTCTCCTTTTTCTTCTTATCTATATCTGATTACTTTTCCCGTTTGCTACTGTACTGCACCAGAAAGAGTTCCACCGAGAGGATATCTCCCATCTTTCCGGTTTTTACATCTTCTTCCGTCTGTACACCGGCTTCTACGATCCCACGCAGCTCTTTCCTGGTAAATGCCTTCGCCTGTGCCCGGTACTTTCCTACCAGGAATGGCATGATTCCCACCTTGGCGGCAATCTCTTTTGGCGGAATCCCAGTACGGTCCATCTCTTTTACCTCCATCAGGATACGGAACTGTCTGGTCAGCAGGTAGAGGATCCGCATCGGCGGTTCCTTCAGTGTTAGAAGATCATAATAGTAATCCAGCGCTTTTTTCTGCTCTTTTGCTGCAACTGCATCTACCATATCAAAAATATGGTTTCCGATCTGCGTAGTACAGATTTCATCAATATCTGCTGCCGTGATCTCCGTGTGGTTCATGCAGTAACAGAATAATTTTTCCAGCTCCTGCCCGAGATTCTCCATGTCATTACCAGTCTTTGCAAGCAGATAGCGCACTGCTGCCTCCGACATCTGAAGCTTCTCCTTTTTCGCCATCCCAAGGATCCAGCGGATCAGTGTCTTTTCATCCTGCCGCTTCAGTTCTACAATATGACCTTTCTCCTTGATCACTTTGTAGAGCTTTCCTCTCTTATCCAGCTCTGATTCCACAAAGATCATATAAGTGGTCTCCGGCATGTTCTTCAGATATTCTGCCAGCTCCGGTGTCGCATTTTTCAGAAAACCGGTATTTTCCAGAACGATCAGCCTGCGCTCTGCAAAAAAAGGTAAGGTCTCGGCAAGGTCGATAATCTCCTTCGGGTTCGTGTTCTTCCCCTCAAAATAACGATAATTCATCGTGTCACCTTCCGGAACCATCGCTTTGACGAAACGGTTTTTATATAATTTTTTCAGATAAGCTTCTTCGCCGTACAGAAGATAAATCTGCTTAAACTGTCCTGTCTTTAAATCTTCATTCAAACTTTTCATGGACTTTGGATACCATATTCCCTTCCATCTGTATACATACTGACAGCACCTCTGTCTTTCGTATTATATAGGCTTACGCCCCATTTTGCAAGTCTTTCCAGTGTTTCCGCATGCGGATGTCCATAACGGTTTTCTTTTCCGGATGAACAGAATGCTACCCGTGGTCGAATCACTTCCAGAAGCTCTTCGCCGGTCGCATTTCTTGATCCGTGGTGTCCGACTTTCAGCAGATCATAACACGCCGGAAGTTCTCCTTTTTTCCGGAGATTCTTTATTCTCTCTGCCAACAGCTCTTCTCCGGTATTTTCCAGATCTCCGGTAAAAAGCATGGTAATTTTTCCATATTGCAGGTGAAGTACCAGAGAATTTTCATTTCCATTTTCAGATGGCTCACCTTCTCCAGGCCAGAGACAACGCATCTTCAATTTTCCAGACAGAAAAATAGTATCCATCTCCATTACCCGTACCTTCGTTCCTGCCTCTTCTGCCAGATTACATAATTTAATAAGCCTTTCATCCCAATATTTCTGTTCCGGAAAAATCAGATACTGGATTTCTACTCCATACTTTCTCCGTTCCAGAAGTTCTTCCACTGCATTTAAGTGATCCACATCCCCATGCGTCACCCACACATAATCCAGCCTCTTCACGCCCCGGAATTTTAAAAATGGTTCCAACCGGTATCTTCCTGCTGCATCTACCGAACTGCTTCCGCCGTCGATCAGGTAATTTTTTCCGTTTCCGTCCCGAAAGAAAAAACAGTCGCCCTGTCCCACATCCAGCATAGTCAACTCCATCTGCCCTCGTTTCCACTTTGGGATCCCGAGCAGGATGAGCAGGATCCCAGCTGTCACAAGCTGTCTTACCACCCGTTTCCCGGTTTGTCTGCCCTCTTTCTTTTCCTTCCTTTTTCTCCACAAATAAAATAGAAGAACCCCATAATAACAGGCAATCTGCCAGAGCCGTGGTCTTCCCGGAATCCACCTTGCCCCCGGAAGTTCCAGGAGCAGACCGCTCCCTTTTTCATAAAAAAGCAAAATCCACTCTGTTATTTTCCAAAGTGCGCTCTGCATTATATCTCCTGCCCCACACGGAATCAGCATGACTGCCATCCCTGCACTCCCGCAAAACAGAAGCACGGATGCCATCGGAATTACCAGAAGATTCCAGGCTGGCGCATACAGGCAGGTTTCATAATAGTGCCACAATGTAACTGGCAGCAGAAAAAGCCAGAGCCTCACCGACATCCGGACACTGTCTGAAAATCTGCCTTTTTTATTTCCCAAACCAATCAGATAGATACCGAGAACCGCAGCAAAAGAAAGCTGGAACCCTGCCGTAAAAAGCCGCAACGGATTTGCCAGAAGCAAACCAATTTCCGCAATCCCAAGTGCCGTCAATCCATCGTATTCCCTTCCTGTCAGCTCTGCTCCCATCCGGATCAGAAACATGGTAAACGCCCGCAGTGCCGAAACACTCATTCCAGTCATCACCACATAGCTCCCAAGAAGCAGACTTCCCACTACACCGGCCTGTAAAATAGAAAATCCGGTTTTCCTAAGCCCCCGGTAAAGTCCGTTGCCAAAAAAAGAAATATGCAGACCGGATATAGCCAGCAGATGCCCGATCCCTGCCACCCGGTAAAGTTCTTTCACTTTCTCTTCTGTATAAAAAGAATCTCCCAGAAGAACCGCACACAAAATACCCCCTCGACGCTTTCCCATCTCTCTGCAGATCTCATCTGCGGTCCGGTTCCTAAACTGCCACAGCTTTTCGCGGAAGGAAGTCTTTTTCACCTGTTTTTCCAGAACCTTCCCTTTCCATAAGACTGCCTGGATATTCTGCTGCTTATAATAATTTTTCTGGTCAAAATTGCCCGGATTGGCCGCCGGATCAAAAAATCCCACATTGCCTTTAACCAGGATCCGCTGTCCGATTTCCGGACCATTTCCCTTTTCATCCAGATAGACAAGCAGCCTCTCGTCAGCGACTGCTTTTCCATTCCCCATCTCTCTGATCTGTATTTTTTTCAGATACAGGATCAGTTTTTCTTCTTTTCTGGTTTTCTGATAAACCTCTCCTTCCACCATCACTTCTTCCGACTCTTTCCAGAGCTTCTCACACCTTGACACACCGAGTCTTCCAAAAATCTTTCCTCCCCCTGTCAGATACAGTACCAGAATCAGTCCTGCCAGAAGTATTCCGGCAAAACCAAGTCTTCGCTTGATCAACCGATCAATCCTCCTTTATCATTTCCTGGTTTCTGCTCAGAGGTTCATCCAGCTTTATACTCTCCTGATATACAATACTGCTGTCTCCGTTGATTGAAATCTGTACTTCAGAGACATTTCCACCATCGATCACTGAATTTACGATGGAATAGATCACCGTCTCCGGACTGACTCCCGGAGCAATGTTCCGAAGTCCTTCATCAAAATTCAGATAGCAGATATGATCTTTGATCGACACACCCAGCAGCTTTGTTCCTTTTGGTATGGTAGCAAGCAGTCTGTTATTGGATGATCCTCGCATCAGCTGTTCCACTACAACCCGTTCCTTCGACTCATTGCTGTTATACCGCACCGTATCCTCTTCCTTTTGCAGCTTTTCTCCAGATGAATCTGCATAATACAGCGTAAGCTTCATCTCCTGGAAAGAGTTAATAGAAGAGCCTGTGTTCTGTACAAAATCTTCTGCCTGCTGGTATCCATAAGTATTCCCCTTTTTATCCGTAAGTGGCGTTCCATCTACACAGATCATCACCAGATCCACTCCATCGATCTGCGTCAGTGAACGGACAAGCGCTGCCCTGCACAGAACCTCTCTTACCGTATCCATCTTTCCGTAAGCAGCATTATAGTACAGGATCAGCTTTTCATCCTCCAGAGTGTATCTCTCCAGTTTTACCTTTTTCGGCAGTGCCGCCTGTGCCTTCACCTCGTCATCACACTTCTGCAGCGCAGACAGCATTCCTTTTACTTCTTCGTCCGCCGACTTTCCTGTTCCATCATAGCCGTTCGGAACCAGCGCCGTTCCGCTCTGGTTAATCTGGTAAATCGTATATTTTGCATCTGCTTTCTGCTCCTTTTTTCTGCATCCCACAACGCCTGTAAGAAGACACACTGCAAGAAGAATGCTTATGATCTGGTAATTTTTTTTCATTCTTCTCATCCTTCCCTCTTGATATAAGTAAGCGGGATCCGGACTGTAAATGTCGTTCCCTCTCCCGGTTCACTGTAGACCTTGATCGCACCGCGGTGCATGACAACCGCATTTCTTGCAATCGAAAGCCCAAGACCGGTTCCGCCGATCTCACGAGAATGGGATTTGTCCACACGGAAAAACCGCTCGAATATATGATCCGTATCTTCTTTCGGAATCCCGATTCCAGAATCCGCAACCTTCAGATAAAAATACTTATGATCCGCATTTAAAGACACGTGTACCCATCCGTTCTCTTTATTGTACTTGATCGCATTTTCCACCAGATTCGTGATCACAAGTGCAATCTTTACCTCATCAATCTCCGCTGTCACCGGACGAAAACTCTCAAATACCAGTTCAATATTACTTTTTGCCGCAAGTGGCTGTAATCTTTTGAGAATCCGTTCTACCAGTTCATTAACATCCTGACTCTTAATATTTAAGTTTGCACCCTTCTTATCCAGTTTTACAAGATCCAGAAGGTCATTGATGATCTTATTCTCCCGCTCGATTTCTTCGGACAAATCACCCATGAATTCCCGGTAAATCTCCGTCGGTGCATCCGGCTGCATCAGCAGTGAATCCGCCAGCACCTTCATAGAGGTCAACGGTGTCTTCAACTCATGGGATACATTTGCCACGAACTCTTCTCTCGATGCATCCAGTACTTTATAGCGGTCCCACAGTTTATTAAATGCATTGGAAATCCGTTCCGTTTCATCATAAGCATTTTCATGGAGATAATTATCTCCATAGCCTCCTGCCATCTCCTCGATCGATTGAGACATCCTTTTCAGCGGCCTTACAAGCAGCATACCGATGATTGCTGATAAAAAGATCCCGATAATACTGATTGCAACCGTTGCAATTCTTGCCTTTGACTGCAATGCCTCTACATTGTCACGCAGACTGTCTGTAGAAACACTGACCAAAATCATTCCTTTTACCGGCTCTTCCCCTTTTTTGACCGGGACTGCCACTTCAATGTACCGGCTCTTTCTGTCATAACTTGCCGGCTTCTCGCCGCGGAAGCATTTGACTACATCCTCGGAAATGATCGTCTTTCCCTCCTCCAGATCATAGGTATCTTCCACAATCCGGAATTCATCATCAATAACAAGCACTCTTCCATTGTAAATATTGGATAACTGTGATAGTTCTGTATCGATCACATCAGAAACTCCCGTTTTCAGATAATCAGAATTGACCAGCTGATTACTCAGAATCGTACACTGGTTTTGAATCTCTGCTGTGCGCACGGATACGGTTCTCTGATCATAGCTTTGCAGAATCGCATTCATCAGGATCACACTGGATAATATGACAAATACGCTCAGGATCACCGTTACCCGCACTTGCAGACTTTTTATGAATTTTGGTACAAAAAATTTAACCCCTGAAATAATAGCCAACTCCCCACTTTGTGTAAACGTATTTCGGATCACTTGGATTTACTTCAATCTTCTCGCGCAGTCGTCTGATATGTACATCTACCGTTCTTGCATCTCCCGGATACTCATATCCCCAGACAATATTCAAAAGACTTTCCCTGCTGTAAACCTTGTTCGGATTCATCGCAAGAAGCTCCAGAAGATCAAATTCTTTTGCGGTAAGATTCAGTTCCCTGTCCCCGGAAAAAACTCTCCGGCTTTCACAGTCGATCTTCAGATCTCCCTTTACCACAACTTTACCGCTCGCGCTCATCCCATCTTTTTTAGCGACCCTGCGCATGATTGCCTTCATTCTGGCCTTAACCTCAAGAATGTTGAACGGCTTTGTGATATAATCATCTGCGCCATATTCCAACCCGAGGATCTTGTCCATATCCTCGCCCTTCGCAGTGAGCATGATGACCGGTACATCTGAGAAATCACGGATCTGTCTACATACTTCAAATCCATCGTATTTTGGAAGCATGACATCCAGAAGAATCATATCATACTCTTTTCTTTTTACCATCTCAAGTGCTTCCTCACCGTCGTATGCGCAGTCAACTTCCATATCATCCTGTTCCAGGCTGAATCTCAGTCCTTTCACGATCAGCTTTTCATCATCTACTACCAATACTTTTCTGCCCATCTTGCGCACTCCTCTACTCTACCGTTATCTGCTCCCGGATCTTCTGAAAGATTCCTTCCTTGATCCCGTCCACTTTCTTCAGATCCTCTATCTTCCTGAATCCACCGTTTGTCTCTCTATAAGCAATAATTGCTTCCGCGCGGGACTCGCCAATCCCGCTTAAGCTTAAAAGTTCAGCCTTTGTCGCGGTGTTCAGGTTTATTATTCCTGTGTCTTTTCCCATCCCGGCATCTGCCATATCCGATGGTGAACCTTCTTCTTTCAAAGTCTGTTCTTCTTCTCTGGATGGCACATAAATCCTTTGTCCATCTGTCAGATGTGCTGCCTGATTCAGATAAACCTGTCCTGCTGCCTCCGTCAGACCTCCCGCTGCTTCTATGGCATGCGTGATGCGGTCTCCTTCCTGCAGTTCATATACACCGGGTGATGCCACCTCGCCACATACATACACCCAGATCGAACCTTCTTTTTCTTCACCACCCGGATCTGCTTTTGCCTTATCCGGCTTTTCTTCGGCAGCCTTTGATTCTGCCTCGTTTTTCTTATCCCCGGCATCCGCTTCTGCAGCAGCCACACTGGTAAAGGTCTCTTCTTTTTCATGGCATGCTGACAGCATACAGCAGGTTCCAAGGAAAATTCCACATATTTGATATAAAATCCGTCTTCTTTTCCGCATACATACTCCTTTTCCGCAGAGCACGTCCCCTCGTACTTCCAAGACATGATTATTGTAACGAATTTTTTTCCAAAAGACAACCTATTTCCACTGAAAAATTGTCGTGCCGATCAGAGCGATCCCCATACCGATCACTTTTCTCCAGGAAAATGGCTCTTTTTCCACACCAAATAATCCCACCAGTTCAATCAGATACGCCACAATAAGCTGAGACATAACGATCAGAAGTGCCGCCTTTGCAGGCCCGAGCTGCGCCATACTTTTGATCACGGTCCAGGTGATCCCTGCTCCGATCACACCGCCAAGCAGCATATATTTAGGCTGCACCTCTCCTATCGTGGCAATACTGTCCCTTCCCATGATCAGCCACATTACCAGGCAGATTGCAAATGCACTAAGCTGCACCCAGGCATTGCTCACCCACATTCCTGTCGTCTTTGTTACCTGGGTGTTAAATACCCCCTGCACACTCATCAGCGCTCCCGACAGCAGGGCAATAAAAAATCCGGTCATCTTTCATACCTCCTTTTCTTCTGAAAGTATATCCGATGACCGGCTCTTTTATTCTCTTATTTTTATCAGGCACCGACTTTATGCAAGTGCTTTTTTCAGGATCTCTGCCATCTCATCTACCTGGTCTTTACCGATAACAAGCGGTGGGATCATTCGGATCACATCTGTTCCAGCTCCGATGATCAGAAGTCCTTCTTCCAACGCTTTGGCTGTCACTTCACCCAGCGGCTTGGTGATCTGAAGTCCCTGGATCAATCCTCTTCCCTTTACTTTAACGGCTGCATCGCAGGTATCCACGATTTCCTGCAGTTTCTGTGTCAGATATGGTGCGATTTCATTGACATGATCGAGCATATGCTCTTTTTCAAAGATCTCAATAGTCTTGCTGACCGCTGCACAGCAAAGTGGGTTCCCACCATATGTAGTTCCGTGATCTCCTGGTACCAGCGAATTATCTGCAACTTCTTTTGTCATCGCAAATGCGCCGACCGGAACACCGCTTCCGATTGCTTTCGCCATTGTCATGATATCCGGTGTGATTCCCATCTGCTGCCATGCAAACCATGCACCGCTTCGTCCCATACCACACTGTACTTCATCGCAGATCATCAGGATTCCGTTCTCATCACAGATCTTACGGATTCCCTGCATAAATTCTTTTGTCGCTGCGTTGATTCCGCCTTCGCCCTGGATTGTTTCCAGAATGATCGCGCAGGTCTTATCATTTACCAGTGCTTTTACACTGTCAAGATCATTGTAGATTGCAAAATGTACACCAGGCATAACCGGTTCAAATGGCTCTCTGTATTCTTTGTGTCCGGTAAGTGCAACTGCACCCATACTTCTGCCGTGGAATGAATTCTCCATTGCAATAAATTCATAACATCCGGTTTTTTTTGTGTACGCATATTTTCTTGCAGTTTTGATCGCACCTTCGATTGCTTCTCCACCACTGTTTGTGAAGAATACCTTGTACATACCGGTGATCTTTTTCAGATCTTCTCCTGCTTTACCGCAGGTTGTATTATAATACAGGTTTGATGTATGGATCATCTTGTCAATCTGAGCCTTTAATGCATCATTAAATTCCTTGTTGTTATATCCCAGAGAAGATACTGCATATCCTGCTGAGAAATCCAGATATTTCTTTCCTTCCGGATCATAGAGGTATGCGCCGTCTCCATGGTCCAATACAACCGGATAACGGTTATAAGTTTTTAAAATCGCGTCGTCCTCTTCCTGCATATACTGATTTGCCATAAGAATTACCTTCTTTCTTTGTCTTCCCTTTAATCTTCTTCACCGTTTCTTAAAATTGCAGTTCCAATACCCTTCTTCGTGAAAATCTCAAGAAGCAGGCAGTGCGGAATTCTTCCATCCAGAATATGGACTCTGGACACTCCGTTTTCAATCGCTCCTACACAGTTCTGCAGTTTCGGGATCATTCCTCCGGAAATTGCTCCGCTTTCGATCAGTTCATTCGCCTGATCTACAGTAAGAGCTGTGATCAGAGAAGATTTATCTTCGTAGTCTCTATATACCCCTTCAATATCAGAGAGGAACGCAAGCTTCTCAGCATGAACCGCTTTTGCGATTGAATAAGCTGCATCATCCGCATTGATATTATAAGTGTTGTAATCATCATCGATTCCGACCGGGCATACGATCGGGAGAAAATCTTTATCCAGAAGATCCAGAAGAACCTCTGCATTGACCTTCTTGATATCTCCTACAAATCCAACGTCCTGTCCTGTCATGGAAAGCTTTTTATCAACTCTTAAAAGTCCGCCGTCTTTTCCACTGACACCGATAGCACGGACACCAAGTTCTTCGACCATACGAACCAGATTTTTATTAACCTTGTTCAGTACCATCTCTGCAATTTCCATGGTCTCTGCGTCTGTCACACGAAGTCCGTCGATGAATTTCGGCTCCATTCCGGCTTTACTTACCCATTTACTGATCTCTTTTCCACCGCCGTGAACGATGATCGGTTTGAATCCAACCAATTTCAAGAATGTAACATCCTTGATGACATTTTTCTGGAGTTCTTCGTCCAGCATTGCACTTCCACCGTATTTTACAACGATGATCTTACGGTTGAAACGCTGAATATAAGTAAGCGCCTCAATCAGAACTTCTGCTTTGTCCAGATACTGCTGCATATCCTGATCCATTTTGCTTACCTCCTAGCTTCTGTAATCTGCATTGATGTCAATATATCCGTGAGTCAGGTCACATCCCCATGCTGTTGCGCTTTCGCTTCCCATCTTCACATCAGCAACTGCTTTTACTTCTTCCTGTGAGAGGATCTCCGTTGCTTTTTCTTCACTGTAATCTACCGCTGTACCATTTTCGATGATCTGGATCTTTCCTGCCTTGCTCTCGAAGAACAGATCCACCTTTTCCGGGTCAAACTGTGCTCCGGAATATCCCATTGCACAGAGAATTCTTCCCCAGTTTGCATCATGTCCTGCAATTGCTGCCTTGGTAAGATTTGAGCATACGATTGATTTTGCAAGTGTCTTTGCAGTCTCTTTTGTATCTGCACCAACTACAGTTACTTCAAATAAAGCAGTTGCTCCTTCTCCATCCCCTGCGATCTTCTTTGCAAGGTATTCGTTGATCTCATGCAATGCTTCCGCAAAGGTCTTATAGCTTTCACTGTCTACCGTGATCACTTCATTTTCAGCCATTCCGTTTGCAAGAAGAACTACAGAATCATTTGTAGAAGTATCTCCGTCTACAGAAATCATATTGTATGTATCATTGACATCATCACTGAGGGCTTTCTGAAGTGCCTCTTTTGTGATTGCTGCATCTGTTGTGATAAAGCTGAGCATGGTGCACATATTCGGATGGATCATACCAGATCCTTTTGCCATACCACCGATGGTAACGGTCTTTCCGGCAACCTCGATCTCTACTGCGATCTGTTTTTCACAGGTATCAGTCGTCATGATTGCTTTTGCTGCCTCAGTTCCGTTTGCCAGCGTATCATTTTTCTTTTCAGCAAGAGCCTTTACCCCTGCCACGATGCGATCAATTGGAAGCTGCTTTCCAATGACACCGGTCGATCCGATCAGTACACCGTCTGCATTAATTCCAAGAGCTTCTGCTGCCGCATCTGCTGTGTCCTTGCAGTAGCCAAATCCTTCCGCACCGGTACATGCATTGGCAATTCCGGAATTGACGATCACAGCCTGTGCTTTCGCACCGCTCTTTACAACCTGCTGATCCCATTTTACGCATGCTGCCTTTACAACGTTTGTAGTAAATGTTCCTGCACATTCACATGGAACCTGGCTGTAGATCATTGCCATGTCGGTTCTGTCCTGATATTTGATCTTTGCTGCTGTTGATGCTGCCTCAAATCCTTTTGCTGCGGTTACACCGCCTTCGATAATCTTCATCGTATATAGCCTCCTTTAGCCCTCTTCGATAAATGCTGTAATATTTTCCTCATTTAAAACAAACTCATAGTAGTTGACATCCGGTCTCTTGGTCCATCCGATCGTATTCCAGAACGTATTGCCGATATCATTCTTGGTAAATGCGATCAGTGTGATCTTGTTGATATGTTCCTCTTTCAGAGCTGACATTGCATAGGCAACCATGCTCTTTCCGATCCCATGACAGCGGTACGCCGGATCTACACATACATGATAAAAACATCCGGTTCTTCCGTCGTGTCCGCAGAGGATTCCTCCTACTACTTTTCCGTCTATTTCGGCGATCACACTGGTTGTCGGATTCCTTTTCAGGAATCGTTCCACGCCTTCTTTTGAATCATCTATGCTCCGGATTCCAAATCCTTTGATCCGCATCCAAAGTGCATGAAGCTGGTCATAATCTTCTACTGTCATCGCACGAATAATTGTTGTCATATATTTTCCATTCCTTTTCTTTTTCTGCCATGTTCTACGGGAACATCGGAACCAGATCAAGACCTTCACTTTCCGGAAGTCCAAAGATCAGGTTCATGTTCTGTACAGCCTGTCCTGCTGCACCTTTTACCAGGTTGTCGATCGCACCCATCATAATGATACGGTTTGTTCTCGGATCGATCTTAAATCCGATATCGACATAATTGCTTCCTTCTACCCATTTTGTTTCCGGGTAAACATCTTTCTCCAGAACGCGGACAAATTTTTCATTTGCATAATATTTATCGTAAACTGCTTTTACTTCTTCCCAGGTAACATCCTTTGTAAGCTTCGCGTACTCTGTTGCCAGGATTCCTCTGTTCATCGGAACCAGATGCGGTGTAAAGTTAATCACAACCTCTTTGCCGCTCGCATATCCAAGCTGTTCCTCGATCTCCGGTGTATGTCTGTGTGTTGCCACACCGTATGCTTTCATATTCTCATTGACTTCACAGTACAGGTTCGGAACCTTTGCCCCTCTTCCTGCTCCGGATGTTCCGGACTTGGCATCAATGATCAGCGTATCCATATCGATCAGTCCTTCTTTTGCCAGCGGATAAGCAGTCAGGATGGAGCATGTTGTATAGCATCCAGGATTGGCGATCAGTCTTGCGCCTTTGATATCTTCTCTGTTCACTTCACACAGTCCGTAAACTGCTTCTTCGATAAACTGCGGGCTCTTGTGCTCAATACCGTACCATTTTTCGTAAGTCTTGACATCTTTGATACGGAAATCTGCGCTCAGGTCGATGATCTTAACCTTTGATAAGATTTCTTCATTAACTAATGATGCGCACAGTCCCTGTGGAGTTGCTGTGAAAATCACATCTACCTGATCTGCAAGTTGTTCCATATTATCATCTAAACATACCGCATCTACGATCTGAAACATATTGCGGTATACATCTGCATATTTCTTATCGATATAGCTTCTTGAGCCAAACCATTTAATTTCTACGTCTTTATGTCCTGTTAAAATGCGAACCAGTTCTCCTCCGGCGTAACCGGTAGAACCGATGATTCCTGCTTTAATCATGTAAACCATCCTTTCGTAAATGCCGTATTTGTGTATAGATAGGCATAATCATAAATACTATAAACCCATTAATCCCTATTGTAAAGGGGTTCGCGGGAATTGGGGGAATGTTTTTTTGATTGGTGCGGGGACGCTCCTGCCTCATGCTTGACAGCATGAGGATTGGAAGTTTGACACCTGTCTCCCTTGGGAATGAAAGAATTCCATGTGATTTCCAGCCGAGTTTTGGTTCAGCCTATCTTAAAAAACAATTATTATTCTATCTATTTTATTTTCCGATTGGTTTAGTATACATGGTTTTATTTGGTAAAGCAAGTGGTTTTTTGATTTTTATGCATGTTTTTGTGTATTTTTATGTATAATTTCTTATTTTTATGCATTTATATTTATTTTTATGCATTGTTATGCATTTTTATTATTATAAGATGTATTAGGTCTGTATTCTTTTTATTGACTATTTTAGGAAAATTCAATTAGTATTAAGGAAGTGATTGTAAAGGAGTTATTATTTTATGGAACGGGATCTTACTTCGGGGAGTGTTTTTCGGAATGTGATTTATTTTTCGCTGCCTTATTTTTTATCTTATTTTTTGCAAACGCTTTATGGGATGGCGGATCTTTTTATTGTTGGGCAGTTTGATGGGGTTGCCAGTACAACAGCGGTTTCGATTGGGAGCCAGGTGATGCATATGTTGACGGTGATGATCGTGGGGCTTGCGATGGGGGCTACAGTTTCAATCGGGCAGTCTATTGGAGCGGGCGATAAGAAAAGGGCTTCTGTGTTTGTGGGAAATACGGTGATTTTGTTTATGGGGATTTCTCTGGTGCTGGCGGTTTTGCTTCTGTTTTTTGTGAAGCCGGCTGTTGCCGTGATGTCTACACCTGCGGAGGCTGTGTCAGGAACGGCAGCTTATCTGACGATCTGTTTTCTCGGGATTCCTTTTATTACGGCGTATAATGTGATCAGTTCGATTTTCCGCGGACTGGGGGATTCTAAAAGTCCGATGTATTTCATCGCAGTTGCATGTGCGGTGAATATTATACTGGATTATCTGTTTATCGGATTTTTCCATCTGGGAGCTTCCGGTGCTGCGCTTGGCACAACACTTTCCCAAGCGTGCAGTGTTCTGTTTGCACTGATTGCCATTAAACGTAAGCAGACCGGACTTTCTCTTTCCGGAGACTGTTTCCGCCCACAGAAAAAACCGCTTGGCAAAATTCTGAATATTGGGATTCCGGTAGCGCTTCAGGACGGATTTATTCAGATTGCTTTCATTATTATTACGATCATTGCCAACCGGCGCGGACTGAACGCAGCCGCTGCTGTCGGCATTGTGGAAAAAATCATCAGCTTTCTGTTCCTGATTCCGTCTTCCATGCTTTCGACTGTTTCTGCACTCGCAGCTCAGAATATCGGTGCCGGAAAGTATGACCGTGCAAAGCAGACGCTTCGCTATGCCATGATGATCGCCATTGGATTTGGTCTGGTCGTCTCTATATTGATCCAGTTTATCGCAGCTCCGGTTGTCGGACTTTTCACTGCAGACGCAGCCGTTATTCTTCTCGGCGCACAGTACATTCGCGGATATATCTGGGATTGTATTTTTGCCGGCGTTCATTTCAGTTTCAGCGGATACTTCTGTGCATGCGGAAGATCTGGAATTTCATTTTTACATAACCTGATCGCTATTTTATGCGTGCGTATTCTCGGTGTTTATCTGACTTCAAAAATTTTCCCGCATACACTGTTTCCGATGGGACTCGCAACCGCTACCGGCTCCTTATTGTCTGTGATCATCTGCATCATTGCTTACCGATGGTTATGTGAAAAATCCGGAAAATAGAATACAGGATCGGACTCTTACGGATTTCTCCAGATCATCAAAAATGGTGACTCACTACGAGCCACCATTTTTGATGATCACTTATCTGATATGCGCTTCTTCATGTGCAAGCAGCCATTCTTTCTTTTCAAGTCCACCGGCATATCCGGTCAGGCTTCCGTCGCTTCCGATGACCCGGTGACATGGAATAATCACAGAGATCGGATTATGTCCGACCGCACCTCCGACTGCCTGCGGCGAGATACTTTTCGCGCCCCGTTTTACTGCAAGGATCTTTGCGATCTTTCCATAAGTAATGGTACATCCATATGGGATTTTTGCGATAATCTTCCATACTTCTTTTCGGAAATCACTTCCTGCAGGTGCAAGAGGAAGTTCTTCCGGATCCGGATCCTGCCCTGCAAAATACCGATCCAGCCAGTACTCTGCCTGATCCAGTACCGGCAAGTCTTTCTTCTCCTCAAAATCTTCTATAATCTTGTCCATATAGTATTTCTGTCCTTCAAACCATGCACCGACAAGTACATCCTCCCGTGCTCCAAGCGTAATTTTCCCAATCGGCGAATCATAGTAGCTTACATACAGCATTTTTCATTCTTCCCCTTTTTCATCCGTCCTGATACCCATGTTTTTGAGGATTGCGAGAGTGCAAAGCACGTAGCAATCTGGTATCAAAGGGGTCAAAATACCTTTTGACCCCAATATCTTAAAAATAAAAACAAAATTCCTTAACTTTTGTACCATTCAAATTATAAAATGGAGATTTTTTTCTGTCAATCTTCTTATCCACGAATTTGTCCATTTCCAAAGATCACATACTTTTTCGTGGTAAGGGCTTCCTGCCCCATCGGTCCGCGGGCATGAAGTTTCTGGGTACTGATTCCGATTTCCGCCCCGAATCCAAATTCGTTTCCGTCAGTAAATCTGGTTGACGCATTGACATACACTGCCTTCTGCCGGCAATGTCAGAACGAAATCAAATATGTTATTCTTATTCATTTTATGCATATCACTCATCTCGCCGGTTCCTTTCTTCCTTTAGCGTGTTACCTTGTTACTTTTTGTTGTATTTTACAGATTTTTGTGCAAATGTCAAGTATTTTTCTGATTTATCTTTATATTTTCTGTTTAATCTTCTTCTATCCTTCTTTTTTCTTATTACTCTCTTTCCTTTTTTATACATAATTATGCATATTTTATGTATATTTTTGCTTTTATTTGCATAAAAATAACATTTTTAAAAGTTTTTTCATTTTATTATTGCATAAATATAAAAAATGGTGTATAGTGAGTTGTGAATTGAATACAAAAGAAAATTTTTAGGAGGTTTATATACAATGAAAGAAAAAGTAGTTCTTGCATATTCTGGTGGTCTTGATACTACCACACTGATCCCTTGGTTAAAGGAGACATTTGATTATGAAGTAATCTGCTGCTGTATCGACTGCGGACAGGGCGAAGAGCTGGATGGTCTTGATGAAAGAGCAAAACTCGCAGGTGCTTCTAAATTATACATCGAAGATATCACTGATGATTTCTGTGACAACTATATTATGCCATGTGTACAGGCAAATGCTGTTTACGAAAATGCATACCTTCTCGGAACTTCTATGGCTCGTCCGGCAATCTCCAAGAGACTTGTTGAAGTAGCAAGAAAAGAAGGTGCTACTGCTATCTGCCACGGTGCTACCGGAAAAGGAAATGACCAGATCCGTTTCGAGCTTTCTATCATGGCTCTTGCCCCGGATCTTAAGATCATCGCTCCTTGGAGAATGACAGATCTGTGGACACTTCAGTCACGTGACGATGAGATCGCTTACTGTAAAGCTCACGGAATCGATCTTCCGTTTGACGCAAGCCACAGCTATAGCCGTGACCGTAACTTATGGCACATCAGCCACGAAGGACTGGAACTTGAAGATCCATCCTGCGAACCAAATTACGCTGATCTTCTTGTTCTTGGAAATACACCGGAAAATGCACCGGATGAAGATGAATATGTAACTATGACATTTGAAGAAGGTGTTCCGAAGACAATCAACGGCGAAGCCATGAAGGTTTCTGATATCATCCGCAAACTCAACGAACTTGGCGGCAAGCATGGTATCGGTATCGTTGATATCGTTGAGAACCGTGTTGTTGGTATGAAATCCCGTGGTGTTTATGAAACTCCTGGTGGAACAATCCTGATGGAAGCTCACAAACAGCTTGAAGAACTGGTTATCGACCGTGCTACCATGGAAGTTAAGAAAGACCTTGGCAACAAACTCGCTCAGGTTGTATACGAAGGAAAATGGTTCACACCACTTTGTGAAGCTCTTCGTGCTTTCGTAAAATCTACCCAGAAATATGTTACAGGTGAAGTTAAATTCAGACTTTACAAAGGAAATATCATTAAAGCCGGAACTACTTCTCCATACTCACTTTACAATGAATCTCTGGCAAGCTTCACAACTGGTGATATGTACGATCATCATGATGCAAGCGGATTCATCACTCTGTTCGGACTTCCGCTGAAGGTTCGTGCGATGAAGAATCTTGAGGTAAACAACAAATAATTGTATATCCCCATACTGACAGATTTAAAGGACGTTGATATGAAATTATCAGCGTCCTTTTTCTGAGCAAGCCAACGCTTAAAAGGTTCCGCTTTTGGCGAGGGTCTACATGAAATGTAAGTTTCACTCCAACAGGCTCGTCAGGCATAAAATGTCATTTTTATAATTATGCTATAGTAGTTATCAGCCATTTATGATTCATATAAAGGCATATCCACCCCGTATTCTCTATCAATCCCCATACAGATCTGCTCAAATATCTGATTTGGCAGATATACACCTTACTTTCCGCTTTCAGGCAGCTCTCCCAGTGATAGTTTCCCCGGCACAACGCAGTTCCAAGACCGGGAGACGCGCGCAAAGTGAGATCATATTTCAGGCGATACTCCCCTGGTTTTATTTCGGGAAGTTCCTTACAAAATTGCAGATCTGGCATGAATTTCATTCCCATTTCTTCTGCTTTCTATCATTATATGATACCACAGGCACAGTCGTTCTTATTCTGTCAGTTCTTGCTCTTTAATCTTCAACCAGTCCTCTTTCCACTACATTTTCCACGGCATCCATCTGTTCCAGGATTTCTTCACGGCGTTCATCCAAAAGTAAACCTTTGTTGTATTTGTAATACATCGCACAGTCATTTTCCCGCAGGAACGCAATGCTGTACACATTACTGTTGAGTTCCGTGACAAATACTGCCATTTCCTGGCTCTCGCCGAAAGCAGATTCCAGGAATTCAAAGCAGTGATTCAGCGTTTCCAGTGTCTTATCTGCCATTTGCTCTCTCTGCTCTTCTTCGCTGTCAAATGTGGCCTTTACAGACTCAAATTCCGGAGTTTTCTGGTATTCTTCCAATTTGCATAAAATACGCTCCATACGGTGCATTTCCGCCTTTGTAAGCTGTCCGGCGGCCTTCTTCTGTTCAACTTCCCGCCTAAGAGACTGAATTTTCGCAGCAAGGACCTCTCCCGGAACTGCACCTTCCTTTTGCAATTCCTCTTTATAAGCACACAGCTGAGCAAACAGTCCCTCCACAAATTTTTCCATCTCATATTCTTCTTTAAAAAGTTCTGCCATCTTTCCGACCAGAAGATTTACCACACTCAGCCGCTCATCAAACGACGCAAATTTCAAACGTTCTAAGGTATCTTTTTCATAATATCCTGCAAGAATCCGCTCCAGTCCATACTCCTTCTGATACTTTCGGTAAAGCTCCAGATAATTTGCAAAATCCTTCGCTGTCTTCCAGTGCTGGAGGTACTGATGCACAACCTCACGATCCACCTCTTTACCAAGCTTTTCATAAACCTGGATCAACTTTGACAGGTCTTCCCATCCTCTGGCTGTGACAAACATTTTTCCATCTACTGTATTTTCCATACGATAGAAATTCTCTTTTCGAAGTTCCAGATAAGAAAGCACTGCAGGATGGATTCCAACCTGATACGCATATTCCTTCCAGACATCAAAATCAGCTTCCACATCGATCCGCTTGATCCGGTCCAGTGTCACCACATCAAATTCCCGCACCGACTTATTATATTCCGGCGGATTCCCTGCCGCCACAATGATCCATCCCTCCGGCACACTCTGATTACCAAACATCTTGCACTGTAAAAACTGCAACATAGTCGGCGCCAACGTCTCTGAAACACAGTTGATCTCATCGATAAACAGGATTCCCTCTTTCATGCCGCTCTGCTCTATCTTTTCATATACAGCAGCAATGATCTCACTCATCGTATACTCGGTTACCGAATACTCTTTTCCACCGTAGATCTTTTTCTGAATAAATGGAAGCCCGATCGCACTCTGTCTGGTATGGTGCGTGATCGTATACGCAACCAGTCCGATCTTACATTCCCTTGAAATCTGCTCCATGATCTGTGTTTTTCCAATTCCCGGAGGTCCCATCAGAAGGATCGGTCTCTGATGGATTGCCGGAATCTGATATTCTCCATATTCATCCTTCATCAGGTATGCCTGCACCGCATCCTTGATTTCCTGTTTTGCACGTTTAATATTCATCTATTTCTCACTCCTCTCAAATCTTCTTCATCCAGAACCAGTTTCATCGCCCACGGCGGAACTTCCTGTTCTTCTGCCCCGTCGTCCATAAATACAAACGCGGTCTGGTACAAAGGCATTTTCTGCGGATAAATCCCCTGTCCATCGGTAAAATAGATCACACCCTTCAGTTCAGTGAACCGGTGCGTCGCGATCAGATCATCAATATAGGCAAACGCCGGTCTGAAATCCGTTCCACCTTCCCCGGCAAGATCCAGCTTTTCCATATATTCCTGTAATTCTTCTTTACAGGTAATCTTCCTGTCCGACTGCACCTGGTCATCACATTGTATAATGTGGATATTGACTCTCTGAAAAAAGCTCTCTGCTTCACTTAAAATGCCATAGGTCTCCTCCAGGAATTTTTTTACCAGATCTCCTGAACAGGACATGGAAGTATCGATCACGATTGCAAAATCCTCCACTTTTTTCACTTCTTTCCACTCCTGCGGCTCGATCAGAGGCATATTTCCATAAAGGCGCAATCCATAACTGTAAAATACATAATCAAAGCTGTCATCATCCACGGTAACCTCTTCCTTCAGCACAGCAAATTTGCGCAGAAAGCTGCGGTAGTCATATCGCTGTCGGTTCTCTACCCGGACCTGATCCAAAAAATGCCCGGTATTTGATGCTGCTTCTTTCGAAAAAGTTTCCATATCGGTCTGCATTTTCTCGCTGATATCCTGCCACCTCTGGTTCATTTCGCTTTGTTTTTCATCATCTTCATCTTTTGCCCAGTACTTGTGATCATCCACGGTAAATTCCCGGGCCATGCGCTCCATCTCTCTGTCCGAAAGCTTCCATCTTACCAGTACTCCATAAATTTTTTCCGCTGTAAATACCTTGATTTCCTCTTTCAGATCCCGGTAGGTTCTCTGTCTGATCCAGGACTGGCTTTTTCGTATATTCTGGAGGTTCCAGTCATCAATCACAGATTCTACCGCAATATCCGCCGCCAGGTTCCATACAAGCTCTTCCCGTCCATTTCTGCGAAATACATGTCGGAAAATGCAGTGCAGAACCAGATGTAGATAGGCGCGGTTTACCCAGATCCGGTTCTGCCTGTACTCACCTCCCAGCATCTGCCCGTTAAAATACATTGTCTCTCCGTCTGTAGCAAGAAGGTCTACCGAAAAATCCTGTACATAATAAAACGCCGAAAGCGCCACATCCATAAATCTCATCTTCATATACAGTTCGTTCCTCGTCAGAACCAGTATTTTATGTCCGATTTCTTCCAGACCCTGTTCTAATGACATTTCTTCCAATCTTTCCACCTTCTTTTACAATACAAACTTTTTCTTCTTTTTTTGAAAACTACGGTAACGCTCGTCCATCAAAATAGCTGAAATCTCGGTCTGTCCTGCATCTGCCGCATAAGTAATCGTTTTTCCCAACGCTTGTTCATCAAAATAATGCTCTCTGCAGCAAAAAAGCAGAACCTCCTGCGGATCTCCGGCGGCGATTTCGCGTCTTTCTTTCACCGCATGGATACAGCTTTCTCCAATTTCTTCCATATGCGCCTTTACATAATTTTCATAGCGCAGCTTCGCCGCATCTTCCAGCTTCCACGGATATCGCAGACGCGTCAGAGCCACACTGAAAATTGCCTCTTCCGAATCTCTTGCTTCAGAAAGTGCAAACAGCCGGTCGTATTTTCCATAATCCAGTTCCCGCCGGTAAAAGCACTCCCTGTACTCTCCACCGGAACCATAATAATGCGTCTCCACGATCCGCGCCGGCGTATTTTCCACCGCATCTGCGTAATATTCCGGAAACAGGATCTTCGTCTCCGTTCCCTGATAACGCAGTGTTGCAATGATCTGATACCGGATCTCCGTCAGAATTTCCTTAAGACAGGACTTATTTCCATCCATAAAATCAATCTCCACCTTCTCCAGACGGCATCCGGTAAATACCCCGCTACCCATCCGCACGATTGCATCTGTCCCATGGAAAAGTTTCAGATTCATACATCCATAAAACGCATAATTTCCAATTGACTGTACGGTAGACGGAAGATGGATCTCCCTTACTATTCCACCACAGCAGAGTTCTTCCGGCTGCGCAAAACGATCATCCTCTTCATCTGTCTCTGTCTGATAAACAGATGCATTTTTCTCTTCTTCATCTTTATGCAGTGAAAATGTATATGGAGCAATGCGGATGACAGGAATTCCCTCTATCTGCTCCGGTACTTTTATGATTCCTGAATCCTGCCAGATCCTGAGAATTTCAAGTCCGTTTTCTATTTTCTGATATTGTATCTTCATAAATTTCACTCCTGAAATTGATTCTGTCTGTTCTATCCAATTAAGGATTATAGCAAAAAAAAGCAGATTTTTCCATTATCCACTTTACACAATATATCGAAATTTCACGAAATGTATCGTTATGAACAAAATTATTTACATATCTATAGAATTCCTTTATTCTATAGTTAGATAGTCGGTATGAATATTTGAAGGAGGTACTTATGTATGACGTCAGGCATGTATTAAGAAAAGCCGGTCTCCGTTCCACCTACTCTGGTTATAACTATCTTGCTTCAGCAGTCGCTCTCGTTCTCAAAGATCAGGAATTTTATATGAAGAACGTAACCTCTAATCTCTACCGTGTTGTCGGCGAGCAGTATGGCGTTTCCAACATGTGCGTTGAAGCCGCCATCCGCACAATGATCAACAGTTATTGGAATCAGAATTCTAATAAAATTTTAAGCCCGCTGCTTGGTTATCCTGTATTTGACAAACCGACCGCATCCGAATTTATTTCGATGCTGGCGGATTATATCCAGGATCATTCCTCTCGTTAATTATTAGATACTGGTAGAACTTATGCATTATCGCATATCAGCATGGTATATACAGAATAACATTAGTGGGCAGGCATTTAAAAAAGGTGCAGCCTATGAGGTTGCACCTTTTTTATCAAACCGGATTTTCATAATTGGGGACGTTTTTCCATACGCGCTGTTTTAATTGCCACAACTACTATTTGAATCCGTATCAAACTCCGGATTGATTGCATAAAAGTTCTTACTGTTCAGATTATCCTGAACGATCCTTAAACTTTCTCCAAATCTTTGGTAATGTACAATTTCCCGCTTTCTTAAAAAACGAATCGGATCACATACTTCCGGGTCTTTTACAAGCCTTAAAATGTTATCATACGTCGTCCTGGCTTTCTGTTCCGCAGCCATATCTTCATGTAAATCTGTAATTGGGTCACCCTTGGACTGAAAATAAGTTGCTGTCCACGGTGTTCCACTGGCTGCCTGCGGCCAAAGTGCAAGTGTGTGGTCCACATAATATTTATCAAAACCAGAAGCCTTAATTTCCTCCGGAGATAAATCCTTGGTAAGCTGGTAAACAATGGCACATATCATTTCCATGTGGGCAAGTTCCTCTGTGCCAATATCGGTTAAAATTCCTGTCACTTCTTTGTACGGCATGGTGTACCTCTGTGATAAATAACGCATGGACGCAGCTAATTCTCCATCCGGTCCACCGAACTGACTGATGATTACCTGGGCCATCTTCGGATTGGTCTGGGTAATTTTTACGGGATATTGTAAACGTTTTTCATAATTCCACATAAACTAACACCCTCCTTCCTGCCACGGCCATGGCTCATTGATCCAGTTCCATCTGTCTGAGCAGGAAGGAACAGCGGTATCTACTGTGAGTGGTCCATAATATTTTGAATATTCTTTCAACAACTGGTTCCTTTTTTTATTATATTCATAAAAATAGTCCAGTGCTTCCTGATCACGAGGATGAGTGTCCAGATAAAGCTTCACATCATCTACCGCAAAGCTCGCATGACCAATCTGCATCAGGAGATCTTTTCTACAAGGTTTGGAATTCTGCATTTCATTCATGCATTACATCCTCCTTTCCCCTTAAACGGAAGATCAAGCTCTTCGAATATGGTTCCTCTGTGGAATCCTTTTCCGGCTTCGTATATGTGTCTCCAGCTCTGCCATGGCACATAAGCCATTGCGATCGGCATTCCATCTAACGCATCGTCCCGGTCGCTACATCCAGATCGTTCTCGGTAAACAGGTACTGCCATCGATGGATTTCTTCCATCATTGTTCGCCATACATGAATTACTATTACAGCTATTGTTATTATTGCCACACCCACAATTTGCACGTCTCATATATGGATTATTATTTCTGCAATTTTGCATCGTTTTGGCTCCCCTTTCTTATATCTGCAATATTATTGTATGGTAATTTTAAAAAAAGGGTTCTGACTTTTGCATCCGACATAGTCTGAAGTCCATTTCCATTTCAAATAGGTCTCAATATCAATAATGCCGCCAGACCATTTCTGATCTGACGGCATCTTTCTTTAGTATTTTATGATGTAACCGGATTGCTCCATTGCTATGCAATTCCCGCAATCCTCGAACACCTCATACTCCCATAAAACGGCGTGTTCACATCATTTTATGAATTTTTACCAAGTGTAACCTTGATATCTTTCTCTGTATATTCACCATTCTTATCCGGGATCTGTACAGTAAGTGTTACCTCTTCCCCGGCTTTATAATACTGAAGCTGTTCCTGAAGAGAGCTCATACTACTGATGGAACTTCCCTCAAAACCAGTAATGATCGATCCTTTTGTAAGACCGGCTTTCTCAGCTCCGCCACCACTCATAACTTCTTTGACATAAACACCGGTCGGCATATTGTACATCTGTGCACCTTCTTCAGATACATCGTATCCCTTGATTCCAAGATATCCTCTTTCTTCATCTGAAACCTTGCTTCTTGTCTCTTTATTCATCAGATTCTGGATAACATCACTTGCATCAGAAATCGGAATCGCAAATCCCATACCCTCTACTGCCGAGCTGTTGATCTTTGCAGAGTTGATACCGATTACCTCACCATTTGCATTCAGAAGAGCTCCACCACTGTTACCAGGGTTGATTGCTGCATCTGTCTGGATGTATTCTCCGTCAAATCCATCAATTGTTCGTCCGGTTGCACTGACGATACCAGTTGTAACAGACTGCCCATAGCCAAGCGCATTACCGATTGCAATAGCAGGTTCTCCAACCTTCAGAGAATCTGAATCTCCAAGTGTTGCAACCTTAATCGCATTCATTGTATCGTCTGAAATTTTATCAAGCGGAACGGCTACGACTGCAAGATCCCTTGCGGAGTCTGTTCCTTTAATCTGCGCTTCCACGCTGTTACCATCATTAAATGTAACAGTAAGTGTATCGCTTCCTTCTACAACATGGTTATTGGTAACAACCAGGAGTTCTGAATCATTCTGGCTGATGATGATACCGGATCCGGCGCTTTCACTCTCCTGCTGGCTGATTCCTCCGAAGAAATTCTGTACTTCCTGTACGCTCATATTGGTAATAGAAACAATTGACGGAAGTGTATTTTCAACGATATCTGATACATCAGATGTCACTGTACTGGTAGATGTTGTAAGCTTTGCGTTCGATACAGTCTTTGTTGTGCCTACGGTACTCTTTGTATTCTTTCCAAGCAGCTTACCAGTCAGATAACTGGTTCCCTGCATCGTCACACCGCCGACTGCCCCAAATAATACGGCTGCTCCTACAACAAGTGCTACTTTTTTCATGTAACCTTTTTTCGGCTTTGAAGTCTTCGGATCCTTCTGTGGTCCTGCTCCGAATCCCTGCTGATTGCCTGCTCCTCTATTTTCATCTGAATCTGGTCTGTAATAATTGTACTGATTGTCCATCATTCAAGACTCCTTTCTTTTCTATAGTTAAGAGTTTAGCCCATAATTGTGATGAAAGTGTGATAAAATATGAAAAAAAAGATGAACGGCACATTTTTATGTCGTCCATCTCGTTTATTCAACAGGAAATTCCGCTGGAACTTCTTGCATCACTTTATTCAACCGTTACAGATTTCGCCAGATTACGCGGCTTATCTACATCCAGTCCCTTTGCAACGGATACATAATATCCCATCAGCTGCAGCGGAATCACTGCAAGCGATGCCTCAAAATGCTCATCTGTCTTCGGAATGTAAACCACAAAATCAGCAGTATCCTCAATGCTGTAATTGCCATAAGTTGTAAGTCCCATCAGATATGCACCACGGCTCTTGCACTCTACCATGTTGCTGATCGTCTTTTCATATAATTCCGGCTGTGTCAGCACACCGATCACAAGCGTTCCATCCTCTATCAGAGAAATGGTTCCGTGCTTGAGTTCTCCCGCTGCATATGCCTCTGAATGAACGTAACTGATCTCTTTCATCTTCAGGCTGCCTTCCATACAGATTGCATAATCAATTCCACGTCCGACAAAAAATGCGTCCTTTGCGTTTGCCTGCTTTGCTGCAAACCACTGGATTCTTTCTTTATCTTCAATAATCTTTTCAATCTTCTCCGGGATTGCCTGTAATTCGGCAATATAATTTTCATACTGCTCTTCAGTGATTGTATTTTTTACTTTGGCAAACTGAATTGCAAGGATGTAAGAAGCCATCAGCTGTGTACTGTACGCTTTCGTTGTTGCCACAGAGATCTCCGGTCCTGCAAGAGTATAGAATACCTTATCCGCTTCTCTTGCAATAGAAGATCCGACTACATTGACAATTCCAAGTGTACGGATTCCCTGCGCTTTTGTCTCACGGAGCGCTGCAAGACTGTCTGCAGTCTCTCCTGACTGGCTGATAATGATCACCAGACCATTTGGATCCAGAATTGGCTTACGGTAACGGAATTCAGAAGCCAGCTCCACACGAACAGGAATCTTCACCAGATCCTCGATCACATACTGTGCCACCACACCTACATGGTAAGCAGAACCACATGCTACAATGTAAATCTGGCTTGTTCTCCGGATATCCTCTTCCGCTAATCCGATATCTGTCAGATCAAACTTTCCGTCTTTTAATACAGAATTCAGAGTATCCTTAACCGCTCTTGGCTGCTCATGGATCTCTTTCATCATAAAATGCTCAAAACCAGCTTTTTCAGCTGCTTCTGCATCCCAGTCAACAGTTTTCATTTTTTTCTGGATCTCTTCTCCGTCCAGATTGTAGAAGGTAATTTCCTCTTTGCTGACCTTTGCCATCTCCAGGTTGCCAATATAGTATACATTTCTTGTATATTTCAAAATAGCCGGCACATCTGATGCAATAAAACTTTCTCCATCTCCTACGCCAAGAATCATCGGACTGTCTTTTCTTGCCACATAAATTTCTTCCGGATAATCCTTGAACATCACAGCAAGCGCATAAGATCCACGAATACGGACCAGAGAATGGTTGATCGCATCTACCGGTGTTCCTTCATACTTTTTATAATAATAATCGATCAGCTTAACAGCAACCTCTGTATCCGTCTCAGAGTAGAATGTATATCCTTTGCGGAGCAGCTTGTTCTTTAACTCCTGATAGTTTTCAATAATACCGTTGTGTACAGCAACTACATTGCCATCGTCACTCATATGCGGATGCGCATTGTTCTCTGACGGTTCCCCGTGTGTTGCCCATCTGGTGTGACCGATTCCACAGGTTCCCGGAACGGCTGCACCACCATTGGTCTTCTCAAACAGTACTTTCAAACGACCTTTCGCCTTGATAACTTCTGTCTCTTCTGTTCCATTACGAACAGCAAGTCCTGCTGAATCATATCCACGATACTCCAGCTTTGACAGTCCATCCAGTAAGATTGGAGCCGCCTGCTGCGATCCAACATATCCTACGATTCCACACATTTATCTATATCCTCCAGTCTTTTTTGCGAAAATAAATTTTACTCTTTTCGTTACATTGTAGCAAATATGGGACTTTTTGTAAAGAATAAGCGGGAATAACAATCGTCATCCCCGCCTTTCTCCTTAATCTTAATCCAGATCAATAAAATCCATTTCGAAAGTATCACCTTTTTTACGCTTTTCTTTCGTGATATTATAATCATCGAACGAATCAAAGTCGTCAACGCTACGAGTATCATCACTTATTCCTTCGTCATCATAATCATCGTCGAAGTCATCATCATAATAATCATCATCGTCGAAATCATCATCGAAGTCGTCATAATCATCTTCGAAATCATCAGCCTGTCTCTTTTTGAACTGTGATTTCTTTTCTGCCTTAACAGGCTGGATCGGTTTTACCGGATTACGTTGCGGCTCATCGTCCAGTTCATATTCATCATACAGATCATCCAACTCTCTGTTGCGGTTATGTAACTTCACAACGGAAACAAGAAGGAAGATTACCAGAAGAATAACGATAACTGCTGCCGCTGCTACAAACCAGATCAGATGATCGGAAATCTTTTCTAAAATTGCGTCAAACTTGCTTGCACTCTTCTTATCCGGTGTAGTCGCAGACTTCGGAGTCTCCATTCTCTGATAAGTATGCTCTATAGAGTCATATAAATAGAGGGATTCTTCACCGTCATTATTTACTGCATATAATACATAGAAACCATCGCGGTCCGGTTCATCCCAGATTTCAAAAGTCTTGCCGTTGATCTCCAGATTTCCTTTTGAATACTTTGATGGCATAGACACTTTACTGCCTGCATCAAAAATTACGATAGAATAAGTATCTGAAATCACAACCTGTTCTGCCGGTGAGAAGCTGCTGTCAGATGAATCATACATCCAGAAATCGCCTTTTCCATCACCGTCTACCAGGTAAGCCATCTGAAGTCCTGTCTTTTCCTGCACAGCACCTTTATACGTCGAATCATTATAAGTAATCTCTCCTGCCGTAAATCCAGCTGGAATCATGCTGTCTGAGAAATCACCGGATAAGGTATACTCCTGACCATCAATCGTAACACTTGTTCCACTCGCAACATCCTTGATCTTGCTCGGATCTCCTGCTCCAATCGTAACATCCGCATATCCTTCTTCACATGCCACACTTGATCCAGCGCTGTCTGTAACCGTCGCATCTCCCTGTTCAAGTCTTGTACTTCCTTCCTGGAGAGCCTGGAATTTCATTGTAAACTCAATCCGGTCACTACTTCCGTCACCTGAACCTTTAAATGTCAGATTACCATCCGTGTCTGCATTCACTCCGTCTCCCTCTTCAAATCGCATATAAGAAGGATCGTAAGTCATATGAATCGTCGCGTCTCCGATTGCATCTCCGCTGACAACTGCTGTACCTGTGATCGTAAATTCATCCCCGACACTTGTCTCAAGATCAGAAAAGAATATCACACCATTTGCAGCTAGCGCCATCACAGAAAAACATGGTACGATCAGACATACAGACAAAAGAATTGTCGCTATTTTTTTCGTAAACTTCATCTTCATGTACTTTCCTCTTTCTAACCATATTAATTGTAAGTATAAATACTCTTAGATTCTATCTTACACTTTTTATTGGGAAATGTCTACTTGTTTGTAGAAATTCCTAACTTGTCACTTTGTACTTTTCTAGTTCTTTTTCATTTTCTTCTACACCAAACTTTGCAAACGGAAGCATAAAAAAGACATCACAGAATAATTCAAACATATGATGTTCCATTACTGAATGAATACAGATAATTACCATAACCGCCAATATATATGGCTGATTTATGTTTCTAATCATTATAATTGAAATCATCAGCATAATTAGAATAAATACTACTAATCCTAATCTTAACAATATATTTACATATGAACTATCAAGGAAAAAATAGCCTTGAACCGGTTCCGTTGTTCCTCCATTTCCTATCATTGGAATATTCTGTCCCCATAATTTGATATCGTATCGTTCAAATGCTTCTTTTCCGATTGCAAGACGTGTTGAAAAAAGAGTGTTTAATTTAGCCATCCATGTAATTTCCGGATTATAAAATCTCGATGTAAGAATCATAAATCCAGCAAGACCATAAGGTATTACAAGACACAGACATTTTAATAGTATCGATGGCTTATACTTAGTTCCCTTCTTCTCAGCCAATGCGTTCCTGATTTTTAAATAAATCACACATAAAATTAGTAAAATCATTACTGCTTCACTTGTTCTTACATCACAATATTTTTCAAAAAAGATAACACAGATTATCATCATTCCGATTTCAATCCAACTACATCTCACTTGTCTAATCAATACCCATGCTGCAATCATATAAACAACATGCGCTGCAAAATCTGTTGGATAAATAAACCCAAATGCCATTCCCACTTTTTCGCCTCGATGATAAACCAAATTTGTAATCAATCCAGTATATCCTGCTATCATTGTACAAATTGTAATTGGAACTTTAACAATCAAATATACTTTCAAGATTTTTTTATACTCAATACCATTTGCACCTATGATCAAAAAACCGGTTTCTAACAATGTATCAATTCCTGAATGTCCTTTTGCAATTGCAAATGCCCCATTAAAATCACTATTAATAATATTTTCCTTATCTCCGAAGGCTTCATTATCATATACCGAAATAATACTGCAAGACCGATTGCTACCTGAACATAAAAAAAGAAAAACTCCGGCCATGGAATATGTGCCATAGTTGCCCAACTATAATTCATAATCAGCTAAACTGCAAAAGTAATTAAGAAACATATTTCTGAAGTATGACATTTAAATTCATAAGAGCTATTTTGCCAACTGGATTCCATTTTGTCAATCATTGTTTTTACTAATTGCATATTTATTTAACTCTCTTTCTTTTTTGATAAACATTTAATAAGTATAACAAAAATATTTTCCCTATACAATTTTTTTAATTTCTTAAGAAAAACTTCGGTATAAACTGAAGTTTTTCTCTCTAATTTCCATTATTGCCTATTTATCCCACATCACTACTATCGTTGTTATCTGGTGTCGGAGATGGGGCTGGAGTAGGATCTGGCTCTGGGGTTGGTTCTGGCTCTGGGGTTGGTTCTGGCTCCGGGGTTGGTTCTGGCTCTGGAGTTGGTTCCGGATCCGGGGTTGGAGTTGGTTCCGGGGTTGGTTCCGGATTTACTGTCGTATTATCTCTATATCCTCCATCCCAATAACTTTCTCCTGAATTGCCTCCATCATACCAATAATTATTATTATCAGAGCCTGCATTATCCTCATAATAATAATCGTCCTGTGTATATCCTTGCCAGTCATCCGGTGTCTCAATAGCACTCGTATCTACTCCTGCATCTGGTTGATTCATTTGGGAATTCTGGTCATTTGTATTATTTACTTTATTCTGCTCTTCTTCCCGTTTTTTCTGCAATTCATTGATATCTGTCACATCATTGATAAGCATATCGTAAAATGTTGACTTTTCTGACAATGCCTTATTAAATTCTTCTCGTCCATATTGTTCACTCAACGTTTCACAATCTGAGAATAGATTTACTCCTAATGCAAGTCGATCTCCTTTTATTTCAACGCCCAACGCCGCCAATGTAGTAGGAAACATATCTAATGTAGCAAATTTCCGATTATGTGTTTTTTCAAATGAAGTATCTAATCCTTCTGGCAAATTAATAAACACATTGTACACACTACGTTCATAGTCTTCGCTAACATCATTGCAAAAATCTGAATCCATCGTTAAATGGTCACCGCTCAAAATAATTGTTGTATTATCATAAAAAGGCTGTTCCTGAATCCATTTAATAAATTGATTAAGTTGTCTACTTGAACATGCCATTACGTTTGCATACTGATTATCTCCAAATTCATTTTGACATTGTTCACATACATATCCATCTTCAAAATGTGTATCTACTGTCAATAATGTCAAATTAAATGGTTCATCCTTGGAACTTAGTTCTGTCAATTTTTCTTGTGCATTTGCAAATAATTTTTGATCTTCCATTCCCCACCACACATGGTAGTCTGATGGAATCTTCCCTGTCTCTATGGCAGTGTTATAATCCCAGATTTCGCAATCTCCATGGCTTTCAAAATATGCTCTTCTTCCACCAAACGTTGCATCTGATCCTAACATAAAACATTGATTATACCCCGCATCTGCTAATATATCTTCCAAATTCACTGCCTGTGAAGAAAAACTTTCCTGTTCTCCTAAAGTTTCGTTGTTCCCGTTTTTTATAGGCAATCCTGATGTCTGAGCAAAAATTGCCCCCATAGTCCATCCTGAACCGGTAGAAGGGACTCCTCCTCCCAATTTATCATTGTTTGAAAAATTAGTATTTTCTTTTGCTAATTGTGTTAATTCCGGAATACAATTAAAATCCATTCCTCCGCCATCTTCTTTTGATGCATACGTTGATTCCATTGACTCTAAAAATATATAAATCAGGTTCCTTTTCTGCTCTGGAAATGTAATTTCTGTTGTACGTGGATCCACATAATTCTGTTCAATAAAATGAGACTCCTTTTTTTGACTTACCAAATACTCTTTAACATCTAATTCATCATATACTTTATAAGCTGCCCCAACTGCACTTCCACACGAAATCACTGTTATAAGAAATAACGAAATCATACATTTTCCATGCTTGGCTTTTAATCCAATAATCAGAAAAATCATTGTAAATAGTACCAATACCGCCATTGGAACACATGCATTTATACCATCAAGTACTACATCTGAATTTGTCCCTTCAAGCGGAACTTTTAAGTGAAAAATAATTTCATCAATAGATAATAATCCCCATGTATCTAAAACCCAATTACCTACATTATATAGAATCCATCCTAAAACAGATAGTATAATCATTAAAATACAATAAAACCCGTACCCTATACTTTTTATCTTCTTTCGTTTCATTTATTTTCATATCCTTTACTTACTATTTACAGAAATATACATAACTAGTAAATCACAAAATGCCTGAAAAAGCAATGTGCAAAAATACAACAATTTCTCAAAAACGTCAAATCAGGATATGTTTCTCACATATCCTGATTTTTCTATTCTCTATAATTCCTCAGCCACCATCTCCAGTGCCGCCTCAATTACCTTATCCATATCATAATACTTATAATTTCCAAGACGTCCACCAAAGATCACATTCTTTTCCTGATCCGCAAGCTTTCTATATTCTTCAAACAGCTTATTGTTCTGCTCGTTATTTACCGGATAATACGGTTCCATTCCTACTTTCCATTCTGAAGAGTACTCTCTGGAGATAACAGTTTTTTCCTGTTTTCCAAATTCAAAATGTTTGTGCTCGATAATACGTGTATAAGGAACTTCTCTTTCGGTGTAGTTTACAACTGCATTTCCCTGATAATTGTCTGTATCAAGTACTTCTGTTTCAAATCTTACGGAACGATATTCCAGTGCTCCAAGCTTATATCCGAAGTATTCATCAATCATTCCGGTAAACAGTGTCTTCTCTGCGATATCCGGATTTTCTTTGATAAATTCAAAGTAGTCGGTATCTGTCTTTACTTCGATTCCGTCCAGCATCTTTTCAATGATCTTTGTATATCCTCCAATCGGGATTCCCTGATATCTGTCATTGAAGTAATTATTGTCAAATGTAAATCTTACCGGTAAACGTTTGATGATGAATGCCGGAAGGTCTTTGCAGGCACGTCCCCACTGTTTTTCGGTATAACCTTTTACCAATTTCTCAAATACATCTTTTCCTACAAGAGATAATCCCTGTTCTTCCAGGTTCTTCGGCTCTGTGATTCCAGTCTCTGCAACCTGTTTTGCGATCATATCTTTTGCTTCCTGTGGTGTCTTGATATTCCACATTTTGCTGAATGTATTCATGTTGAACGGCAGATTATAAAGCTCATCCTTGTAAATTGCTACCGGTGAGTTAATGTAATTATTGAACTCTGCGAACTGATTGATGTAATCCCAAACCTTTTTATTGGATGTATGGAAAATATGTGCACCGTATTTGTGAACATTGATTCCTTCGATGTTTTCGCAGTAAATATTTCCACCGATATGCGGACGTTTGTCAATTACCAGACAGCTCTTTCCTTTTTTCTTTGCTTCGTGAGCAAATACTGCTCCGTATAATCCTGATCCTACTACTAAATAATCATACTTCATAATACTAAATCCTCTCTTTTATTTCTTTGTAATTTTATCTTTTATCATCTTTCCCATTCCGACGACACTTCCCACTCCATAGCTTAAATGAAGTAAAAAGAAGATTTCCGGAAGCAAAAGCTGACATATATGCTTCGCCTCATTTTTTACAGACAGAATTGCCATTCCGATTGCACCGCACCAATAAGTGATCCACATGGCAATCGCCAGAAATGGCTTCTTTAGTGCTGCCAAAATGGATGTCACAAGAATCGCAATCACAAAAGCAAACGGCACAAAATGATAAATGCTGAGACATCCAGGACATACGCCAAGCGTTCTTGCTACCCAATCTCCATTGCCGTATTTCTGCTTCATCATTCCCGGAATCGAACTTCTCACATATTGCCAGGAATGAATCTGCGGATCGTAGCATAAGCGGTATCCTGCCTGCCGGATCCGGTAATGCATCTCATTATCTTCCGTTCTTCCCAGATTTTCATTGAAAAGTCCAACCTTTTCAAATACTTCTCTCCGATACGCTGCATGGAACATGGACTTTACATATTTCTTTTCATTCTCTCTCCGGAAGCCTGCGATTCCACTTCCGAACATCGAACTTTCTGCGTTCAGTAGAAGTTTCTGCCACGGTGTGTCCTTCTCCGGAAGATTCGGTCTTGGTCCACCAGTGACATATTCTCCGCTTTCCATGCATTCTACGTTCTTGGAAACAAAATCCTCCGGAATGCGTCCATGTGCGTCCAGACGGATAATAATATCTCCGGTTGAACTACGGATTGCCTGATTCCATCCGGATGCCTGATTATTCCCCGGATTTTCCGTAACAACGCAGTTATGATACTGCGGATTTTCTTCGGCAAAACGTTCCATAATCCGTCTGGTTCCATCTGTTGAACTGCTGTCCACCATCACAACTTCAATCTGCTCTGCCGGGTAATCCTGTTTGGTGATATCCTCCAGCAAGTGTGGAAGATACTCTTCTTCATTGCGCGCAATCGTGCAAACTGATACTAACATACATTTCTCCTATACTGTAGTTCTTATCGTAATACTGCAAATACTGTCATAAACATGGTCATAAAATCTCTCCACAGACTGTATTTGCGCAGATCTTCCAGATTATAACTCATCTTCTCCGGAAGCACTTCATGAATATAAGCATAATCCACATCTTCTACATGCTCCAACATTTCACCCTCATCTTTGTAGCATACGCTGGCTCTGGAAGTGATTCCTGCCGGTAACAAAAGAGTCGCATACATTTCTTTCGTATATCCTTTTACATACTTCACAACTTCCGGTCTGGTTCCAACAAAACTCATCTCTCCGCGAAGAACATTGATAAGCTGCGGAAATTCATCAATCCTGCAGCCACGGATCACTTTTCCAACCCGTGTCAATCTGGAATCCTGACTGATCGTAACCTGTGTTCCCATCTTGTCTGCATTCTGCACCATAGTACGGAACTTTAGAATATGAAATTTCTTTCCATACTGTGTCACACGCACCTGCTTGTAAATCACCGGTCCCTGTGAATCCAGCTTGATTGCAATACTGATGACTAACATGATCGGTGATAAAATGACAAGTAAAATCATCGAAAGCAAAATGTCAAAATATCTCTTTAATCTTAATTCTTTTTCGTGTCTGATCAGAATATCATAGTATTGTTTTACTTCGTCTGTTCTCATAAACTTTGGAAGTTCGTCCCATTTTCTCATACAGCATTCCTATCCGATGCATTCCTTCAATACATCTGTCACGTATTTTACCTCTTCATCGGTAAGTTTCGTATGAAGCGGTAATGTAATTGCATTTTCAAATAAATCATAAGCATTTGGATAATCTTTGATATCAAATCCCATATTTTTGTATGCAGATAACAACGGTAACGGTTTGTAATGCACATTCGTTGCTACGCCATGCTCTGCCATCTTCGTAATGATCTCATTACATTCTTCCCGTGTTTTTCCCTGAACACGGATCAGATACAAATGTCCGCTGGACTTATGATCTGTATCAAAATGATTCAGTACATTCACAGGAAGACTTTCCAGTGCTTTATCATACATTCCTATGATTTCCCGGCGCCGTGCTAATAATGCATCATAGCGCTTTAACTGTACCAATCCAATAGAAGCCATGATATCGGTCATATTGCATTTGAAATAAGGTGCCACAACATCATACTCCCATGCGCCAAGCTGCGTCTTAGCTAGCGCATCTTTGGATTGACCGTGCAGTGAAAAAAGCATGTATTTTTTATAAATCTCTTCGTCATCCACATCTTCGATCGGACGCCATGTGACTGCGCCACCTTCCGCCGTCGTCAGGTTCTTTACCGCATGGAAGGAAAAGCTTGTGAAATCTGCCGCCTGTCCACATTTCTTTCCTTTTCGCTCTGCACCAAATGCATGCGCTGCATCTGCCACTACGATCACTCTGCCAAACTTCTCCTGAAGTTCATTTGCCGGATGGAAAAGTGATTCCTTTGCTTCTACAATTTCAAATATCTTATCATAGTCACACATAATTCCGGCAAGATCTACCGGGATAACCGCTTTCGTCTTTTCATTGATAGCGTCAGCCAGTTTTTCATAATCCATCTCATAGGAATCCTTCGCCACATCGATCAAAACCAGTTTTGCGCCCACATGTGAGACAACACTTGCTGAGGCACTATAGGTATAGGCTGTCGTGATCACTTCATCTCCAGGTCCGATTCCCAGAAGACGCAAAGTCATCTCCAGACAGGCTGTGGCTGAATTCAGGCAAACTGCCCGGTTGGTTCCCATATACTCGGCCAGCTTCTTTTCAAAGAGCTTCGTCTTTGGTCCGGTGGTGATCCAGCCGCTTCTTAAAGTATCCACAACTTCTGCAATCTCTTCCTCTGTGATATCCGGAGGGGAGAAAGCGATATGCATATTTTCCATAAATATTCTTCTTTCTTTAAATCAAATCTTCTATATAACAAATATTACAAAATTATTACATACTATATACTACCAAAAAAAGCAATAAAATACAATTAAAACTATTTTTTACCCATTTTTTAAAAATTCAACTTATCAAATCCTCTCTTGTCTTCCCTTTCAAACTGTTATAAAATATGACTAAAGTACTTTTTTGGAGGATGAATCATGGCTAATATAGCACTTATTATAGCTGGAGGTTCCGGTGCCCGCATGCATCAGAATATTCCAAAACAGTTTTTAACAATTAATGAACGACCGGTTATTATTTATACACTGGAAGCTTTCCAGAAACATGCTGATATTGATGCAATCGCTGTTGTCTGCATCAACGGCTGGGAACCTGTGTTATTGGCTTATGCGAATCAGTTCAACATCACAAAACTTAATTATATCATTCCGGGTGGAGAAACAGGACAAGAATCTATTTACAACGGAATCTGTGAACTGAAAAAATACTACTCTGATGATGATATCGTTCTTATTCACGATGCAATCCGTCCAATGGTTTCTGCCGAGATCATTTCTGATTGTATCGTTAAGACCAAACAGTTTGGATGTGCGATTGCTACAATCCCTTGTGCGGAAGCAATGCTCGAAACAGAGGATGGTATGATTTCTACCGGAAGCTATCCTCGCAACAATTTAAAGCGTACCCAGACACCGCAGGGATTTCCACTTGGTAAGATCTATGATCTTCATGAACGTGCCTTGCTTAAAGGAATTACAAATTCTGTTGCATCCTGCACCCTTATGATCGAAATGGGTGAACAGGTTTATTTTTCAGCAGGATCCGAAAAAAACATTAAATTAACAACCGTAGAAGATCTTGATATTTTCAAAGCACTGTTACTTTCCAACCGAAGTGACTGGTTGAAATAATCCGGAGGTTATCTGATGAATTTATATAAAAGTCCAACTTATCTGCAAGATTTGGATGATACAATATCAAAAACAAATCTTCTTTCTGCTTTTCATGATAAATCTGTTTTTATCACCGGAGCAGGCGGACTGATTTGTTCTGCCATCGTCGATTTGTTATTACGCTACAACGAACGCTCCGGTGAGTCTATTCATGTTTATGTTGGAGGACGTAAGGAATCCTCTATATTGAATCGATTTTCGAGATATAAAGATTCTTCCAGACTCCATTTTATTCCTTACGATGCATCAACTCCTAATCTCTTTGATTTTCATGTGGATTATATCATACACGGCGCCAGTAATGCTTCGCCTGCAAAAATTCAGGAAAAACCGGTTGAAACTATGTTGGATAACTTTTGTGGATTGCATGAGCTTCTTACTTATGCCACTGCCCAAAATGTACAGAATACTGTTTTTATTTCTTCCAGTGAAATATACGGCACCCGGCAATTTCGAACAGACAAACCTTTTCATGAAAACGAATATGGTTTCATTGATCTTTTAAATCCACGTTCTTCTTATTCTGTTGGGAAACGGGCTGCTGAAACATTATGCGCAAGTTACGCCTACGAAAAAAATCTTTCCGTTTCGATCGTTCGCCCGGGACATATTTACGGGCCTACTGCTAAGAAGGATGACAACCGAGTGGCCTCTGCATTTGCTTACGATGCAAGTGCCGGAAAACCTCTGGTATTAAAAAGTGATGGATCACAATTGCGTTCCTATTGCTACATCCTTGACTGTGCCACAGCAATACTTGCTGTTCTGCTTCGCGGAAACCGCGCTGCTGCATATAATATTTCTAATCCGAATTCCATTATTTCTATTCGAACATTAGCCGAATTATATGCAAGGTATGGAAATGTCGATCTGGTTTTTGATCTTCCAACAGAAAAAGAACAGAAAGCCTTCAATCCTATGGCAAATTCTTCACTTGACAGTACATTTTTAGAATCCTTAGGATGGACTCCTCTGTTTGACGCTGCTACCGGCACAGAACATACAATAAAGATTTTGCAAGAAGCACATGAAAAGACAGACAGGTTGATGTTTTAAAACTCAACACTGTCTGCCTTTTATTATTTCACTCTTTTTTTCACTTCTTCCGCAAGAAGCTTTTTATTCTTTTTCCAGTCAGCATGAATGAAATGTGGCTCACCACACGGGAAGGTATAAAAATCTTCACCATATAATTCATGTAAAATATACATGTACTGATTCGGCACATTGCATGTAAGACCTTCAAATTCTAATTTCTGCAGAGGAAAGAATTGTGAAACTGCATTGATATTACTATCATCACATGGATTCCAACTATCAAAACTAAAGAGAAAACCTTCTGCTTCTTCTTTATCACATAATACATGGTCTTCGCGCAATTTGTTATAATATTTATCGAATATTACAGCAACCTGTTTTCCGATAACAGAATCAACATCTACACATCCCGCTGCCCTAAATTCTCTGATAAGGGCGTTCTCTTCATTTGAAAGCTCAGCTTTCAATTCCATTTTTACTCTATGATTTGCTTCCCAGCTTTCTCTTGATGCCAAACATGCCCAATCAAATGGAAATACATCGATAAATACCGGCAATTCGGAATTTTTATAACCAAAACGAATCTGCTTACAATATCCCCACGCATCATATTTAACAGTCAGACAATACTCTTCATTATTTTTTAGAATTTCTTTTAGTCTGTCAATATCTTCTCTTGCCATACAGGTATCAATATCATCATCCCATGGGATAAATCCTTTATGTCGAACGGTTCCTAACAATGTTCCAGCGTAGAGCCAATACTCCATCTGATTTTCTTCACAAATTTCACTAAAAGCTCTCAGCAAATCTTTTTCAAGAAGCTGCAGATTTCGATTTATCCCCTGTGCTTTAGGCAAGGAAAGGAAAAATCTTTTCTGTGCATCAATCGTAGCTTCCCCTTCTTTACGATACTCTTCCCAGAACATCTGCATATCCTGTTTATGATAGTGAGTAACAATTCTTTCCAAACGAGTATTTTCTTCGTGCAATTTCCTTACTTCTCTTGATAAGCCGTCTATTTTTCTACTCATTTGTTCGTATAACTGATTACGATGGTTATAACTATTTTTAATTCCTGACTCTAGGGTTTGTTTTAAACCATCCACTTTTTCCAACATCTGATTTGCTCTGTCAATAAATTGCCTTTTCCCAACCGGAAGACGCCAGTAAATATATTCCCATACTCTTCCCATATTCATTCTCTTCCTTTGTTTTATTTTTTTAACTAACCTTTTTGTGCAGCAATTTTATATAATCTTTTTGTTTTCTCCTTCACTTCAAGTTTCGAATGACGATAGAACTTCTTCAGATTATACTTTTCAATAATTTTGACTGTTTCCAGTGCTAACTTTTTCTTGTTCTTAGGATTAAACTGAATCAGATCCGGAACAATAAAGTTAATAAACCATTCGAAATAATCTTTCCCCCATTTATCTAAAAGCTCTTTTTCATTCCAGAATAAGGTAATCATTCTAAGATTCTTAACGTGCTGCGCCAAACGTTTTTCTGCTTCTCCATTATATTGTTGCATAAAAGAACCACTTCTGTAGCACTGATAATAATGTAGTCTGTCAGAAATATACTGTACTCTCTTTGCCATCGGTACGGTTTGGAATAAAAATACAATATCTTCTCCGAATTTGATTGACTCAGCAAACCGTAAATGATTATCATTCAGGAAATCTCTGGAATATGCATGATTCCAAATGAATGGCTCACTGTTCGTTTCACCGAATAATGCTTTTTCATCCGGTTCAGAATAATAAACATCTCTGCTGTTTAATTTCCACACAACCCATGCATCCGGTTCCGGTATTTCAGGAAATGGAATAGACCCATACACAATAACGTCTGCATAATGATTTAATCGCTCTTCATAGATTCTCTCACAGGCATTATTCGCTAAATAATCATCCGGATCCAAAAATACGATCATATCTCCTGTCGCCGCATCAATCCCTGTATTTCTGGCAGCTGCAACTCCTGCATTTTGCTTATTGATAAGCTGTATACGAGAATCGATCTGCATCTGTTCCTGAATAATTTCAGCTGAATTATCGGTTGATCCATCATTTACACATATAATCTCTATGTCAAGAAGAGTCTGACATCTCAAACTCTCTAAACATCTGCTTAAATAATCCGCCACATTATATACCGGTATAACTACCGAAACTTTCGGTCCCTTAACCATGATATACCTCCAATAATCTTTTTACATCCTAACTTAAAAGTATAGATTACACCATCATCTTTGATACTCTGTATTCCACCCAGGAATTTTCTTGGGAAAAATGTAATAATTCTGCCGATACGATAAGAATAAGATTCTTTGATCTCTTTCAGCTCTTTCATAGAATATCCCGGCTGATTGAGCGCATACTCATTATAAAAGCCGATCGGATCTTCCACCATTTTCTTTACACCTTCCCATTTGTAATCCTCGAAATACTTCGGATCCATCGTACCTTTTTCAAAGCATTCTTTGAATTCCTGTGCAGCTCTCTCTAAAAAGATATATTTGAATTTAGGGCTAAGTCTTCCAAGATTCAAAATATAAGTATCATATTTAATACGATTGCAAATGCATTCCAGCACTCCTCGGTGCAACGGGTTTGTTTCAAGGAATTTTTGCATCTCTTCGTACTCATCACAAACGCAGAAAACTTTTTTTGGAGAATTTACGGATGAATTCTCATTGTCCTGACGATAATGCAGATATGCTTCCTGAAGCAACTGAACTCTTTTTGCAAGACACATTACTTTAAAACTGAAACTTGTATCCTGAAAGGACGCTCCCGGTGTTTCGTTAAAACGAATTTTATTCTCTCGGATAAAATCTTTTCTATAAATTGCAGACCAGATTGTTGGCTTTAAGTTAAAGAATTCTACCATTTCCATTGGAGCTTTAAAATCAGTAGCCGGACAGAATGTTTTTCTTGCACGGATTTTTGATACGATCTCTTCTTTTTCATTTCTTTCATTCGGAATAGAATAGTAATAATAGAATCCTGACTTCACAACGTCTAACTGATTACTTGAAGCCACCTGGTACATCTCTTCAAACATTTCCGGATCGGCATAATCATCAGATTCTACAATACCAATATATTCTCCTTCAGCCATATCAAATCCACGGTTCATAGAATTACCATAACCACTATTTGGTTTTGTGATTACTTTCACACGCGGATCTTTGTCCATATACTCCTTGATAATCTGCGGTGATGAGTCTGTTGATCCATCATCTACACAAATAATTTCAATATCTTTTAATGTCTGATTCACAATACTGTCCAGACACTGATGAAGATATTTTTCTACATTATAAATTGGTACTACAATTGATACTTTTGGTGATCCCATTTGTTCCTCCTTATAAATCTTTCTTTTTATCTAAATCCAGATAATGATTCCAAAAATCCTGCGAAATAAATGTACCGAACATGTTGCGATACTGTTCACAGACTTTATCATATCTTTGATCAATCAATTTACATACTTTAAAGTACTTAATATAAGATGCAAGCATCGCAGAAAAACTTCTTTTTGCATCTAATACATGATCCGTACTGTCGATATACAACACCTCTTTATATCGATACAGATCATAAATATTCGGATACGGAATTTCAGCTTTTGGTTTTCCATGTCTGGCAGGCAGAAAATGACCATTCATCGTTGCCATTTTCCAGATTTTTTCAATAATCGAAACTTTTTCTCTCTGCTCTTTTCCATACGGAGAAAGCTCTTCTTCTGTAAGCCCCTTATACCCTATAAAATCCGATTTGGATTTCATTTCATAATTGTACACAGCCAGCTTTTTATGAATCTCCATTCCGTCCTGTCTGCAGAACCATTTTGCTCCCTTAAGAAAATCCATGGTTCCAAGCAGATTTAAATCCACATATTTATATCTGTATTTACCAATATTGCTGCTGATTTCTTTAAATAGAACTTTTTTAAACTGTTTTGCCGCAAACGATTTATCGTGGATTGCATTTAATATTGCAAGATTTCGAATATCATAATACTCATTTGTTCCCGGACATTTATTTTCAAAAGCTTCATGCCATACGCAGATTCCATTCAACATAATAAATTCCCCGTTTGCACGTAATCCATATTCGATATCATCCCGATGTATAAATAGTGGCAACGGCAGCTTATTTTTATGAATAAATGTAATTGGAATGCAAGAATACCACCACCCCACATAATCATGCTTTACTTCTTCTTCATTTGCAATACATTCCTGCAAAGATGCCATATCAAAATCATGATTATGGGCGATCATATCTCCATTATTCCATAAAGCTCCGCTTTCATACTGGATTTTCGGATGATCCAGTCTCATCAAAGCTCCGCCAATCACATAGTTATAATACTTTTTCTTTAAATGTCTTAAAAACAGATAATTTCTTTCAATTGTCTCCGGAAGAATGATGGCATCATCATCCATAAGCAAAACATGACTCACCTTTTCTTCCGCATTTAAAAACTCCAGCATTGTACGGGTAAAACCACCTACTCCGCCTAAATTCTTATTTTTTACGATACGAATAGCCGGATCCTGAAAGTTTTCCGGTTCCAGAGTTCCCGCATTATCTGAAATACAGACCCTGACATGTCCAAATGCTTCTGCTTCTTTGTTATTCAGGATTCCGTCTTTCAAAAGATTCATATTTCGCTCAACATATTTTTCTCTTTTGAAAGTACAGATTCCAATCCCAATATTTACATCATTCTCTTCCAGATTTTTCTGTTCTGTAGAAAAATCTGCTGTCAAAAGAACTGTATCCTCTACTGCTTCAATAGAAACACCAAGCATCCCTTCTTCTGGAACCGTGATTTCTTCTGTAGCCAGATAATTCGTTCCATCCGAAGCCATTTTCTCATCAAGCAAAGAATGTCTCTTTATAATACCTTCCCTGATCTGTAGATGATCTATCTTTACCTTTACATTCCCATGAATTCTCATGCGAAGATAAACGGTTTCAACTCCTACGTATTTTTTCCATTTCTGACACGAAAACAAATTAAAATAGGTTTCCAAATTCAATTTCGCGTTAGGTTTTAATTCTATTTTTCCCTTACTTACAGAAATTTTTGAATCTGCTTTCAGGTAAAGCTGCATCGTCTCCTTTGATTGTGGAATTAATGCAAATTTTTGTAATATCATAGTTCTACCACCGAATTATTCATTCATGTACTCGTTAGTTACTTCTTCCACAAGACCGCTTTTTCTGACTACACCTTTATCGATCCAAATCGCATGATCGCAGAGCTTTCTTACGGATTTCACATCATGTGAAACATATAAAAGTGTAGTTCCGCCACTGAGCATATCTTCCATTCTCTTGTAACATTTCTCCTGGAACTGATAGTCTCCTACAGAGAGAATCTCATCTACAACCAGAATATCCGGTCTTACCATGGTTGCAATTGCAAAACCAAGTCTTGCCTGCATACCTGATGAAAAGTTTTTGATCGGCACATCCAAAAAATCCCAAAGCTCTGCGAAATCGATAATCTCCGCAAAATGCTCTTCCATAAATTTTCTTGAATGTCCAAGTACAGTTCCATTCAAAAACACATTTTCTCTAGCCGTCATATTCATATCAAACCCGGCACCCAATTCAATCAACGGTGCAATGGTCCCTTTTGTAGTAACTGAACCTTTGTATGGTTTTAAAATTCCACAGCAGGCTTTTAAAAGCGTTGACTTTCCGGATCCGTTTGTTCCGATCAGTCCCCACGCCTCTCCTCTTTTTACTTTTAAATTGACATCTTTTAACGCAAGAAATTCCTGGAACATCAATTCGTGTTTGATCAGTTTGATCACATATTCTTTCAGGTTATCTACCTTTTCAGATGCCATGTTGAACCGAATCGTCAGGTTATCAACATCTACAATATATTCTTCGCTCATTCGCCCTTCTCCTAGATATATAAAATGAAGTTATCCTGTGTTTTCTTAAATACACCAAGTCCAATTGACAGCATGATAAAAGCCATTACCCAGCAACCAATAAAGATTCTTGGAGTTGTAAAATGTCTGTATAAAACAAGATCTCTGAAGAACTGGATATAATAAAACATTGGATTACAGTATTCTACCAGCTTTCTGAGCCAATCCGGAAGCAGCTCGATCGGGTAAAACATTGGGGTTACATACATCCATGCTACTGTGATGGCATTGTAGATATACTGAATATCTCGAAAGAAAACATTCGCAGCAGAAAGGAAAAAGCCCAATCCGCATACAAAGATATACAGCGGAATCACTACCAATGGAAAAAGCAGGATATATGGTGAAAACGGTGCTCTGGTGATCAGCATGACCAGAATCAATGCTCCCATTGAAAAAATAAGGTCGATCAGGGAACTTGTTACTTTTGATAAGGTAAAAATATATTTAGGTACATATATTTTCTTGATCAAAGCTCCATTATCCAACACAGAATACATAGACATATGGGTTGCATTATTCATAAAATCAAATAATGCCTGACCTGTCAGCAGGTAAACCGGAAAGTTTTCGATTCCGCGCTGGAACATTTGGGAAAATACCAGTGTCATTACAAGCATGATCAGCAGCGGATTCAAAATACTCCACACATATCCCAGAAAACTTCTTCTGTATTTTAATTTCACGTCTCTGACTACCAGTTCTCTTAATAAATCTTTATATCTAAAAAATGTATTTATCCTATCTCTTGTTACGCTCATTATTCTTCTCCAATTTAATATGAATCTCTTCGGCCTTTAAATGCAAATACAGCTAACGGGAATGCAGCATATCTTGTTTTCCGTAAAAACAACACTGCCGGATTCTTTACTCTGTCATACACTTCTCTGTTTTTATGATAAAAATATGCATCTAATTTCATTGCTTCTTTTCGCATACCATTCTTCAGAGGAAAGCTGATATAAATTTTCATCTGACTGGTAAGGATTGTTGCTGTCAATTCCCTGATATACTCCAGATTTGCCTTTGGAGCCGTCTTCTCGACTTTTTTGCAGTACTGATTGAGCCGCATAAGAACCCGCAGATGATTCTTCAGATTCTTCTGCATCTTTTCAATGGACATACTTTGTCCCGGAAGTCCCAGACGATATTGGTAAACAGGGTCTTCCATAAAATATACTGTCTTCACGTAAGGAATCGGAAATGCAATAAACTCTACATCTACATAAAAAGTGTGTTCATCAATCTGTTCATTTGCTTTCCTGAAAAGCTCCGTCTTCACAGTCGTGGCATGCATATCTATGATGGTCTTACCAACAATCTCCTCAAACTGGTAGAGCTTGTTATACTCGATTTTTTCAAACGGATATTCCTGCCTCTTTTCCGGCAGCCGTGTCGTATGGTTGATCCAGGTATAATTCGATGCAACGATATCAGCATCAATTTCTTTTAAAAGTTTCACCAGTCGGATGAAGCTTCTGGTGTCTACCCAGTCATCTCCATCAACAACTTTAAAATATTTTCCTCTTGCCTCACGAGCTCCCGTGTTGATGGTGGAACCATGTCCGCCGTTTTCTTTATTGATCAACCGGAACGTATTTTCATACTTTGAAACATATCTTTCCGCAATTGTTGCAGTATCATCGCTGGAACCATCATTCACGATCAAAACTTCAATATCATCCATGACTTCAGAATTCACAAAGGATTCCAGACAGTCTTCCAGATATGCCTGCACATTGTAACTTGGGACAGTTACTGTTAATATTTTCTCGTCCATTGTTCTCCTAACCTGATTTAATACTATTTTTCTCAAAAAAAGTTGGTTTTACAGATATTTAGTTCTATCTGAATCACCAACTTTTATTCTGATTACTAGAATATTATACTACACTTTTCTTTAGATGGAAAGATTATATCAAATGCTCGCATCTTTGTCAAATCTGCCCACTTTATATACCACTGTGTTTTTCATCTACAATGGGTCCTTCATGACTGATTCTCCCTAAACTGACCAGTTCCTGAAAAGCCTCACTGTCTCTTTTTTTATCTTCCGGTCTGATATGATAAGTAGAAATCATATCTGCAACTTTTTCTTTAATATCCGGACTTTCTTCCATTGCTGCCTTTTCCAACTCTCGCAGCTGGCTGAGGAAATGTACTTCATCGAACTCAAGAGGTTTGCCGATAAAAATCAGGTTGTTCGCTGTTTTCTGTAGTCCCTCTTCTTTTGTCAGCAATTCCTCATACAGCTTTTCCCCCGGTCTAAGACCGGTATACTTGATCTCCATATTCACACCAAGTGTATATCCGGAAAGTCGGATCAGATTCTTTGCCAGATCAGCAATCTTCACAGGCTCTCCCATATCCAGCACAAAGATTTCTCCGCCATGGGCATAAGCTCCCGCCTGAAGTACCAGTGAAACTGCTTCCGGTATCGTCATAAAATAACGGATAATATCCGGATGCGTAACTGTCACAGGACCTCCTGCCTCCATCTGTTTTTTAAACAGCGGAATAACGCTTCCATTACTTCCCAACACATTCCCGAATCGTACGATCACGTATTCTGTTCTGGAATATTTGCTGAAGGTCTGTACGATCATTTCACACATACGTTTCGATGCACCCATGATATTGGTAGGGTTTACTGCTTTATCCGTAGAGATCAGTACAAATTTCTTTACCCCGTACTTGTCCGCAGCTCTTGCTGTCTTATAAGTACCAAACACATTGTTTTTAATGGCTTCATTCGGGCTGTCTTCCATAAGTGGCACGTGTTTATGGGCTGCCGCATGAAAAACAACATCCGGTCGATAATGCTCCATGACGCTTTCAATTCGACTTGTATTTCGAACAGAACCTATCAGTACTTCCAGCTTCAGATTTGGATACTTACGAACCAGCTCCTGCTGAATGTCATAGGCATTGTTCTCATAGATATCAAAAATGATAAGAAGCTTTGGATTGTGGGAAGCGATCTGACGGCATAATTCACTTCCGATGGAACCGCCGCCTCCCGTAACCAATACTCTTTTATTTCTCACATACTGCCCAACGCTTTCCATATCAATTTCAATAGTATCTCTTCCGAGAAGGTCTTCGATGGATACTTCCCGCAAGTTTGACACTCCTACATCGTCATTGATCAGCTGATACATTCCCGGTAATATCTTAAGTTTACAATCTGTAAGATTACAGATTCTTAAGATATCTCTGGTATTTTTTGTTCCTGCCGAAGGAATTGCAAGGATAATTTCTTCTGCATCATACTTCTTTGCTGCTTCCTGAATCTTATCTCTTCCTCCGACAATGCGGATTCCATGAATGTATTTTCCTTTTTTGGAAGGATTATCATCAATCACACAGACAACCTTCTGATTCAGGTATTTACTGCTTTTTAATTCTTTGATGATCATATTTCCGGCTTCGCCGGCACCGATCACAATGGTGTTACGGCTATGCCTGGTTGATTTCTTCAATCCATTTTCCATGGTATGCAAAATGCGATAAGAAAATCGAGTGATGATCGTTGTGATACTTAACAAAATAAAATAGAAGAAATAATAACTTCTCGGAACCTGCAGATACAACAAACTGAAACCGAAAGCCTGAAAGACCGTTGACAGCATTGTTGCACCAAGAATGGCAAGCATCTCATTTATGCTGGCATAAGACCATACCCGGTTATACAGATTAAGTACCAAAAAAATGACTACCGTTGTGATAACATTGATGACCATATAGCTCTCGACACTGTACATATACTCTGCCGGTACCCAGATATTATCCAATTTAAAACGCAAAATAATTGCCAGATAAGAATCCAGGATCACACTTAAGATATCTACAATAAACAGTGCGATCATCCTGCCTCTGGAATTTTGCAATCCCCATATTTTTTTCATAAGCAACCTCCATTTGAATTACAATCTTCTTCAGGAATTACTTATAAAGCACATAGGCATAAGTTTTTTCATCCTGATATAATTCTTTTGATTTTTTCAATCCTGTAATTTCACCGATTCGCTCTAAGCAGTCCTCTGTATTCATTGTATTTTTTTCGCCAAAGGCATCATATTCCTCATCCAAAATACGATCTATGTATACTACCAGCTTAGAGTTTTCAATAGAAACATCTGGAATATCCTCGTCTATTTCTTTGTAATTCATTTGGTATAAACGATCATAGTTTTGTAATTCCAGAGCTTCATTCACCATAATATAAGATAATGTATAAATGTACACACATGAAGTGTCCGCATATTTTTTACTGATCGCGATATTATTTTCTCCTTCTGGATATAAATAACAAGGATCATTTACATAATACGTCAATCCACCAATAAGCATCATTGAAACAGTCATTACCACCAGAAGCTTAGCTCTGTTTTTAATCCATGCTTTATAAATAGAATATACTACATAACAAAACAACAAAGATAAAAACGGGAATAAATTCATAATGTAACGGTTTACTTGCCACGGTGAAATTTTCGATGCTATCACAAAAACAAAGATGCAGGTAATCACTATGTCAATTACCAGGTATGTTTCTCGTTTTACTTTTATATATGCAGTTTGAGAAAGCTGCTTATCCTTCACAGCAATATAATAATGATCATCCTTATATTGCAGCTTCATTTCCCATATAATGTGTGTGATGAAATAGGCAACAATTCCTAAACAGCAAATGATAAGAATCAATGTAAAAATACTGCCGAACATCTCCTCACTTACTATTTTCCAAAACTGTTTGATTCGTACAAACCAGTCCGAAAAATTATGCATATTTTGAAGTGTTGTCTGACTATGGCTTACCCCTGTACCCGTTAAATTCTTAAGGATTGTCGGATAACATACAACCGCGCCTGCACCTCCGATTGCGCCGCTAAGCACATACATTCCTGTCATTTTGTAGTCTTTTCGCATAATCATCCAGATCATTTGTACAAGAACCATCGGAAATGCAAAAATCACAAAATAATAATGAGTAAACAATCCTCCAAAAGTTGCAATCAAAATACTGATCAGATTTCTCTTTTTTATTTTTCTCGTAGCCATTATGGATAAATGTTCATATGCAAAAATCGTACACCACATGGTTAACAACATATACATTCGAATATATGTCACCATATTTACCGCAGCAATACTAAACCCGAAAAACAGAATCGGAAAAAATGCAAAATATTTATCCTTTTTAATTAATCTACTTATTTTATACAAAAAGACAATTGTTATCGCATAATAAAGCAAATTGGGAATCAGTCCAAACCATTTACTAAACTGCCCCGGAAAACATGAGCTGATCGCATGCAAAACCATATAAAAAAGAGGCGGATGGGAATCATGGGTTTGATTATATATGACAGAACCAAATTTAAAAGTCTCTCCCTTATTAACTGTCAAATAATCTTTAAATATTTCTGGACTGATCTCTGGATTATCTAATGCGCCGTCTTCCCAAATCTGTGCATGATAATAACTATTTGCAAGTCCATAAGACCACACTTCATCCACAAAATACCCTTTTTTCATGTCGCAATAAAAAATCATAAAAATAATCTGTATAAGCAAAATACATATTAGTATAATGTAACTGCTTTTTTCTCTTAAAAACTTCCTCATATACCTTCCTTTCCATTAATACTGATAAATATTTTTATTTTTTGACAAATGCTTCTTTGCCCATTTCCGGAGCAGTATCTCCTTTTGTAACAACTTTGACCTCGATTGCTTCTATTCTTTTTGAAAGTCCTTCTGTACCTGCAGGATCACCATTTTTTGTCCATCCGAGCCAGCCATAATCCTGTGCATGAACACGGTAATACACATCACATGATTCAGAAAGCGTTCCGGTAAGATTAATCTTGATCGCTTCTACTCGTTTTCCTTTTCCGGTGGTTCCGGCAAGGGCTCCGTCTTTTACAGGCTTCTGCCAGCCGATATCCTGTACATGGGCACTATATTCCACACTTCCCTCTGCTTTTTGACCTGACAGGGATATTTTGATTGCTTCTACTCGTTTACTTTCCCCGGTAGTTCCGGCAAGAGCCCCGTCTTTTACATTATTCTGCCAGCCAATATCCTGTACATGAGCAGAATAGACGATGGAGGTCCATTTTTTACTGAAGCACTGTTCCGTTGTTCCCGGAGCCTGTGCACCTTTTTTTACAATTTTAATCTGAATGGCTTCTACACGATAACCATAGCCTTCGGTTCCGGCAGCCTCTCCATTCTTGGCCCATCCCATCCAGCCGAAATTCTGCGCATGGACACGGTAATAAATATCATATCTTTCTTCCATTTCTTCTGTCAGTCTGATTTTTACAGCCTCTAGCCTCTTCTGGCCATTTGCGGTGCCGCTTACTTCACCTTCCTCTTTCCAGCTGTCCCAACCAATATCCTGTATATGTGACATATATTGAATGGTTCCTGCGTAGCCTTTATCAGGCAAATTAACTTTGATTCCACCTAAAGCCAAGGACTTTCCTGTTGTACCGCTGGTTTCTCCATTTTCAACCGGACTCATCCATCCTTCACCATTGACATATGCAGCATAAGAAACGGTCGGATCCTTCTCCACAAATGCGTTTTCCGTACTTCCGGGAGCATCCATTCCTTTTTTGCCTGCAACGATCTGAATGGCTTCTGCCTGGCAGTCATAACCTTTAGTTCCTGACTCCTCATCATTCTTTGCCCAGCCAAGCCAGCCATAATTGCTTGTATAAACACGATAGTAAATATCGTAATTCTCTGCCTGCGTTCCTTTTAATCTGATTTTTATAGCTTCGGTTCTTTTTGGATCGTCATTTGCTGTCGATTCCTTTCCATCTGCAGCATATTCCTGCCATCCTGCATTTGGCACATAAGTTGAATATTCCACATTTAGGTCTGCAAGATTTGCATTAATCTTTATACTTTGGATTGCTTTCGACAAACCTACTGTACCACTTTGTTCTCCATTTTTCACCTGACCGGTCCAGCCAAGATCCTGCACAAAAGTACTGTAAGAAAGGAGGTCTTTATTCTCAACATCTACATCCTTTTCTTTTTTCAGCAATACGATCTGGATTGCCTGTAAATCCTTCGATTCTCCGGTTGTTCCTGCAATCTCATCTGTTGTGACATAATTCTGCCATCCATCATTTGCCACATGGGCACGATATAGGATCTGATATTCGTCTTTCTTTTCGCCTGTCAAACGAATCTGAACTGCCTGTATTGCTTTGCTCTGCCCGGTTGTTCCTGCCTGTTCACCGTCTGCAACATAATCCTGCCAGCCATCATCCGCCACATGGGCACGATATTCGATACCCAGACCATCAATTCCTGATATCTGCATTTTCATGGCCTGCATTGCGTATCCAAGGCCTACAGTACCTGCCTTTTCACCATTTCCGGTTTCATCTAACCATCCAAGATTTGTTACGTGTGCCGAAACAGATAAGACATCCTTCACTTCATCCGGTACTGCTACCGGCTCTACCTCTTCCCCTGTATCCGGCTTGTTATTTTCAGGCGGCTTCACATTTGAAGAAGATCCATTTCCTTTCTGAATAAGTGAAATGTAATCTGCACTGGCATATCCATACATATCCTGAAAATTATAGTTACCTGTACTGCTGTCTACTCCGTTTCTTCCCTCTGTAAGGACACCATCGCTCTGAACCCGGTAAAATCCATTCGCTGCTTCACCATTATCTAAAAGTAAAAATGCATACTGAGACTGAGCAGCTGTCTTATACAGCACATCTGAGGAAGTATTGCTTTCTTTTCTGACATTCAGTGTGGTATGTTCACTGTTTATCAGATCCTTTATTCCAATGGAATATTTTCCATAATCTTTTGATCCATTTGTCCTGTCGAGGCTCCACATCAAATTGGCGATCTTCTCACCCCAAAACGGATCGGATGCATAGTGGACGTTAATTCCACTTCCTTTATTACCCAGATAGGCTCCTTTATAGGTTCCACATCCCGGTCTTAAATATTGCTTCGACATATAAGTTTCCGCAAAATCCTTGAGACAGGTAGAAACATCCTTGTAACTATTGGCACTCTCTCCAGGGGAGGTGTCTACAGCATTTAAACCGAAAAGATTATTCTTTTTCTTCGCAATACTGCTCTTTCCCCATCCGCTCTCAAGGGCTGCTGTTCCTGCCATCATCAGGGCATTTACACCGTATGTATCCTGATTTTTCACAAACTGTGCACCGGTATCCCACATTTTAGAGTCCGAATCAGTCTTTGCATTGATGATAGAATTCAATTCATCTGCACTATAATTGCTCTGACTACGAAGTGGCAGATACTGAAAATAATTATAATATGGAGCAGACGGATTCACAGAATGTGAACGGTCACCGTTTTGATAATCTTCCAGCATATTTTCAAAATTATCGTAGGTGTAAAAATAATGTCCGTCATAACTGTAATAATCGGTGCCCTCTGCAAGATACTCTGGTGCCGGTCCATTGTCCAGACGGGCATTATAATCATTATTCGTTACGTTTCCAACGATATTATGATAGAGTCTTCCAGATGAGACCTGATAACAACTAAGGGATTCAACCTGGGAAATATCTACGACCTGTACTTCATCCGGATTGATTTCTCCGATCACGCCTGAAAGCATAAACCGCACTTTTCCATCGCTGGTTCCAAGATAAGCAGCGTCTGCACCGTACGCACCGCAAGTGTATCCCTGTGCGCCGGTTCCTACCTCTGTGTATTCTGTAACCACAGCGCCTTTTGTGTTAAAGTTAACGATTTGAGCAGAAGAAGATCTTGCCATTCGAATACTTTTATCCTCTTCAACCAATCCAATTTCTGGTTCTACTTCATATACGTTTCCATATTCATCCGTCTCTATCAACTTTTCTTCAGCTTTCTCTGGTTCTTCTTCCGCATATACACGAAGCGGCATTCCTACTGTACCCGCCATCACTGCACTCACTGTAAAAAAAGCAACCATTTGCTTTGATGTCTTCCGCATAGTATCCTCCTTACCTTTTCATCAGATCCCCCACTGTTTCAGTCTTAGTATAGCACCCACATTCTTAGCGTCGCAAGATTTTTATCATTCCATACGCAGAAACGCTGAAGTACTTTCCCCACTTCAGCGCTTCTTTAACTTGTTATAATACTTTTTTTACAGCTGGAATTAATCTCAGACACCAGACAATTATTCCATATACCACAAATAAAACAATTATTATCCACCATGCTGCAAGAATTCCGTGCAGACCATCCACGACCCTATCAAAGAACAATCCATAAATTTTCTCTCGCATTGGCGAATGTGTATCAATCAAGAACATTCCAAACGTTAAAGGGGCAAGTTTTGGAGCAACACGGCTTAATATCTGTATCACTGCATTTTTATTTTCTTTAATAGATATGATAAGATAAAAAATTGCACATGATGGAAGAACAATAAAGAATTGATGCATCATTTCAAAATTCGCACCACCACGAATTCTGATATCCAACAAAATCCCAATCAAACCGCCAAGAATCGAAATCAACATTCCAATGTTTAAAATGTTCTGTTTTATTAATTCTCGTTTATGATAGAATCCATAACCCAAAACTGGAAATATCATGTGCCATGATACACTGGCCCATGGCGTCACAAACAATGGAATATTGGAAAAAACAACAAAATTGATATTGCTCTCTATCATAATTGCCTGCAGCATATTCAATATAGCTACAATCGCAATAAACCATTTCCACTCATCATCAGAAAAATTCTGAACAATCTGTCTGAAAATCGGTAACATTAACAAAAATGCGAGATAAGCATATAAATACCAGTTAAGTCCACCCAAAAATGTTGATATCAGTGATGAAATCGAACGATTACAAATACCACTGATGATTGAAATTGCAGCCATCACAATTAAAATTCTTGATACCCTGTGACTTATAATCTTTGTATATGTTTCATTTTTTCCCAAAAGTACTACACCACTAACCATAAAAAACAAAGCAGATCCACACTTACATAATAAACTTGGTATAAGCAATACATAATGTAGAATATTCAATTCACTTAAATCATATGAGAAAATAAAACTATAACAATACAAATGATTATATAAAACAAAAATAATTGCAATTATCTTTATGAAATCTAGCCGCCAATCGTGCTTCTTCATAGTTCCCCCTCTATATTATTATTTTATCCTTCTGTCTTCGGCACAAGTTTAATCTCCAGGGATTCCAGTCTGTATCCCTTGCCTGTGGTTCCGGCTTCTTCACCGTTTTTTACCCAGTCAAGCCATCCTAAATTCTGAACCTGCGCGCGATAGTAAATATCATAATGCACTTTCATCTCACCGGTCAGTTTTATCTTAACCGCTTCCATTTGGAGTTTTTCTCCGACTGTACCGGATATCTCGCCATCTTTTTTCCAGTCCTGCCAGCCAATATTCTGAACATGGGCGCTATAGGTAACATCTCCCGAATACAATGGCTTATATAAATCCAGTTTCAAAGCCTCCATGCGGAGTCCCTGACCAACGGTTCCGATTGTCTCTCCATTATAGACCTCATCCTGCCAGCCTATATTTTGAACATGCGCACTGTAAACAGCCTGGGTATCAAAGGTTTTTGAGGAAGTTCCTACCGGTGTCAGCCCTTCTCCGTCTTTACGAACCAGAGCAATCTTTATTGCTTCCATCCGATAACCATAGTTAACCGTTCCTGCAATTTCTCCATTCTTCGTCCAGTCAAGCCAGCCAAAGTTCTGGACATGGACACGGTAATACACATCATATTCCTTTTCTATCTCACCGGTCAGCCAGATTTTTATTGCTTCAATCCTCTTATTCTGTCCGATTGTCCCTGCCGTTTCTCCATTTGAAACTTCTGATTGCCATCCAATATCTTCCACATGGGTACTATAATGAATGTCTCCTGAAAATCCACGACCAGACAAACTTATTTGCAAAGCTTCCAGACGCTGGTTTTTCCCGATCGTTCCTGCTGTTTCCTGATTGCAGCAAGTCGGCTGCCAACCGACATTTTGCACATGGGCGGTATATTTAACTGACGGTTTATTCCACTCTTCGTTAAAATGATACGCATCTGCCGTTTCTCCAGGAGCAGCGCTTCCCTTTGGCAAAACAGCAATCTGTACTGCCTCTATCGCATAGCCATACTCTTCTGTTCCGGCTTTCTCTCCATTTTTCGCCCAGCCAAGCCAGCCAAAATTACTGCTATGTACCCGGTAATAAATATCGTAATTCTCTGCATCATCTCCGGTCAGATTAAGTTTAATAGCCTCCAGAGCTCTGCTCTGGCCTTCTGTGCCAAGCATTGCGCCGGTTTGAACTTCATCAGTCCATCCATACCCAGCCACAAGTCCGGTATAACTTACTCCCAGATTTTCGCTGTTTGTCTGGATTTTCAGTGCCTCCAGACGCAGGCTCTTTCCGATTGTTCCAAGGGCATGCCCGTTTTTCTTCCAGTCTGTCCAGCCATCATTTTGAATATTTGCACAATAGCTGATAAGGTCGGTATCACCTACTTCTACAACCGGTGTATTCACATCTGCATCACTTAACAGATCGCCATAGTAAAAGCTGACATCCACATCTGTACTGATTCCATCCACCTGTGCCTTGCTGGTGCACTGCCACATATCATAATTCCCGTTATAATCACATTGATAATTATACTGTGCCACCCAGCGATGCCAGTTGTTATAGACACTGCCTGTCAGGTAATTGTTCCACCAATTCAGATTCGCATACACACCTACCTGATATCCTGCATTGCTGATCTTATTGCAAAAGGTTTCAGCAAACTTCTGGATCGTGTCATTTCCAAGGCTGACCTGGCTGTTATCCTCCAGATCATAATACACCGGATATGCCAGATTGTATCCCTTGATCAGTCGCAGTACGTGATCCGCTTCACTTTCGGCTTCCGTTGTATTCTCAGCGTAAGAATAGATATAAACTCCGAAAGGAATTCCTAATCTTGTACACTCAGATACGTTATACTGCCATTTTTTATCATCTTGATAAGAAACATCATTTCCATATCCAACACGGAGAATTGCAAAATCGATATCTGAGTTCTTTACTTTTTCCCAGTCAATATCCTGGTTGTGTTCACTCACGTCGATGACCTTTCCGATTGCCCCCTCAACCGGTTCTCCCTGTGAATTATAGCAAACGCCATTGATTTTTTTATAGGCATTCGATGTATCACTGATGGCATACGCACCGGCTGACCTCTTTTGGATCGGCTGTCCGTTGGAATAACGGAAACTGTTCTCCACAAATCCGCTCTGATCCCTTAGTCCTTCACTCTCTGCTGTTTCGTCCGAAACAGTTTCTGCTTCATCCGATACATTCTCTGTTTCATTTAGCAGCTCTTCTGTTTCGTTTGATACATTTTCTGTTTCATTTGGCACATCTTCTGCCAGAACTGCCATTGGCTGACTTCCTATAAAAATTACTGCCATCAGCACTGCAAATATTCTATTTATTTTCATTTACTTACTCCGCCATTCTAAACTGTCTGTTCCTAATTGTAAGTATCATAAGCCTTTTTGTAAAAAACCATAATGATCTTTGTTAAAAAAGAAGGCCAGAATTTATTAAACATATCGGTATCTTCTTTGATTCTTCTGTGATCGACAATAAATTCCTTGCTTGTTGCCCCGTCATGAATTCGATAATAAATGATAGGTGTATCACAATAAGCAAAATGTGAATTTTTAATCTCTGCACATTTCAAAAAAGTATCCCAGTCAATACAGAACTTCATCTTGGAAGTAAAGATCGGAAGTCCTACCACACTTTTATTATAGGTAACTCCCGGACAGCAGATGCTGTTCCCCAGAGATAGAATCCTTCTTCTCCACCACTTTGAGGCAGCAAGTTTTTTACATCTCATAGGCTGTCTCAAAAACTTCCGGAGCTTACTGTTTATATCTCGCTTTCCGACTTTTCCGCCTTTCAGAGGCAGATAATCTGCGATAAAGATCGACATCTTTTCATCCGGAATATGTTTCAAAAGTTCTTCCACATAATGTTCATTATACACATCATCCTGATGCGCAACTGTCACATAATTCGTTTTTGTACATGCAACAGAAAAATTCCAGTCATCACAAATATCGCTCTTTCCTTCCCTTACATAATAGGGAAGGTCATATTTTTTTGCCATATTCTCGATAAACTCACAAGGTGTCGACGTACAAACGATAATATTACTTTTTACCTTCTGGTTTACAAGCGATTTGATGCAGCTTTCCAGGTACGGCGATTCCTTGTATGCACACACTGCAAATGTGTGATCTGTATTTTGATATTCCATTCCATTTATCCCTTCTTAGCAAATGTCCAAAATTTATTCATCAAAAAATTAATCGGCGTTGTGATCATAATATTGATAATCGGTGCCACAGCCTGTGATATTCCCAGGATGTTAACCTGTAAATAAAGTAAAAGAGTACTGAGGATGAAGCTGAATCCATAAGAAATATAGGTTTTTACCAGGGATTCTTTTTTATTGCCACTCTCTTTTGCTTCTTCTTTAAATACGAATTTGCTGTTCCAATAATATGCATTCAGCGTTCCTGTCACAAATCCAAGTGCATTCGCGATGAGATAATGCACACCAAAAAATGTAAACAAATAATAAGTTGCCAGTGAAACAACCGTATTACTTACTCCTACCATGCCAAATTTAATAAACTGGACTCCGATTTTATCCCATAATTCTTTTAATTTCTGCATTCTACTTCTACCCTAAGAATTTTTCTACTCTGAAGCGTGGCCTTCCTTTTGCTTCCATATAAATCTTTCCAATATACTCTCCGACAACGCCCAGACCTAATAAGATGAGTCCTCCAAAAAGCCAGATGGAAATAACGATGGTTGCCCAGCCCGAAACTGTGTTTCCTCTGACTGCTCCGATAATAAACCAGATGATCATCAGCGCACTGGCGCATAAGGCCCCTACACCGAGAGTTGTAATCAGACGGATTGGTTTAATACTGAATGAAGTAATTCCATCAATAGCAAAGGCAAGCATTTTTTTCAGCGGATATTTGGATTCTCCAGCAAAACGTTCTTTTCTTGCATATTCTACGGTATCGCTTTTGTATCCGATCAGCGGAACGATTCCACGCAGAAACAGATTTACTTCTTTATATTCAGATAAGGCATCTAATACGGTTTTACTCATCAGTCGATAGTCTGCATGGTTAAATACGATGTCTACTCCCATCGCCTGCATGATCTTGTAAAATCCTTCTGCTGTCGTTTTTTTGAAGAACGTATCCGTTGCACGGGAATTTCTGACTCCATATACAACTTCACAGCCTTCTTTGTATTTTTCAACAAATTTGTCTACTACATCGATGTCATCCTGTAGATCCGCATCCATGGTAATCGCCATATCACACAGATCTTTTACTGTCATAAGACCGGCCAGAACTGCGAACTGATGACCTCTGTTGTGTGCCAGCTTGACACCGCCAATTCTCGGATTCTCACTGTGATATTTTTCGATGAGTTCCCATGTTTTGTCTTTTGATCCGTCGTCTACAAAAATAATTCTGCTCTTTTCGGAAACAGCACCAGCTGTAATCATTGTTTCCAGCTTATTGCTCAGTTCTTTTTGCGTTTCCGGAAGAACCGCTTCTTCGTTGTAGCAAGGAACTACTATATATAATACATCACCCATTTATTCTTTTCCTCTTCCTTAATTCTCTGGATATAGCCCTTTTTCTATCAGAGCTTTTACTTCTCTTACGACAAGGTCTTTGTCTTCTTTATAGGTAACCCCAAACCACTTGTCATGGGATTTTAACACTTTTACCGAAACCTGATCTTTTTCCAGAAGATCTCCGATAATGGTCGGAAGCAGATATTCTCCTTTCAGATTGCCTGCTTCTTGTTTGTCAAGGAATTCAGCAAAACCACTCTCTAAAATACCAAAAAATTCTGGTGTAAGTCCCCACATATTCATAGAAACCGGAGTATCCGCATTAATGATTTCTTCCTTTCCATCAGCTAAAACTGCGGCACCTGTTTCTGTTTTCACGATATTGGAGGTTTCCACGATCTTGGTCAGCATCTGGTTCTCATCCACCTTGCAGACTCCTCGTGTCACACCGCCATTCTCACTCAATGTATTCTTAAGAACAAAGCCTACCATGCTGATCTGCATCTTGTCTGACTTTTCTTCTTCCTTCGTCAGTTCACGAAAAGCTTCTGCATAAGCTTCTTTTCCATAATAATCATCCGCATTTATTACAAGGAATGGTTCTTTTACTACATCCTTACAGCATAAAATGGCCTGACCGGTTCCCCAAGGTTTCGTTCTTCCGGCAAACTTTTCTTTATATTCTGCCGGTATATCATCCACCTCCTGGAAAGCATACTCGACTTTGATTTTTTTCTCGATACGGTCTCCGATAATTCTACGGAAATCTTCCTCCAAGTCTTTTCTGATAACGAAAACAACTTTATCAAAACCTGCCTGTATTGCATCATAAATGGAATAGTCCATAATGATCTCGCCCTTTGGTCCTACCGGCTCTAACTGCTTAATGCCACCGCCAAATCTGCTTCCAATCCCAGCTGCCATAACAACTAATGTAGCTTTATTCATAATAATTCCTCCATTTGTATATAGCAAAATTTTAACATTTACCTCTGATTATAACACATACAAGGTTCAATTAAAACATTTTTCCTTTTTTTTAAGATTTTTCTCATAAAATGAAAATCCCCGGCACAACTCGTGCCGAGGATAAGTATTCCTGTTATTCAAATCGGAAGGTATCTTTCAAACCTTTCCATAATACATCTTTTTCACTTAAATTCAGTTTGGTTCCATCTGTCAATGCATAACCTTCGCCGCTTGCTGTACCATGATATTCTCCCGTCAGCTCCGGCCATTCGATGCCGATTTCCGGATCATTCCATGCAAGTCCGCCTTCATCTCCCGGATGATAAAAATCTGTACACTTGTAGCAGAATTCTGCCAGGTCAGATAACACCAGGAATCCGTGAGCGAATCCTTCCGGAATATAGAACTGTTTTTTATTTTCTTCTGTCAGTTCTACTCCAAACCATTTCCCATAGGTTTCGGATCCACTTCTCAAGTCCACAGCGACATCAAAAACGCTTCCTTTTACAACACGGACCAGTTTTCCCTGAGGAAACTGTTTCTGAAAATGCAGACCTCTGAGTACTCCTTTGGTAGAAGAAGACTGATTATCCTGTACAAAGGTCATTGTAAGTCCTGCTTCTTCCATATCTTTCTGATTGTAGGTCTCCATAAAATATCCGCGCGCATCACCGTGTACGGTTGGTTCGATCACGCAAAGTCCTTCGATTCCACCTGCATTTTTTTCTACTTTAATCTGTCCCATTTTTTCCGCTCCTTACCTAGAACTCAATTTCTTTCAAATATCTCTTCAAAGCATCCTGCCATGTCGGGAGAGGTGTAAAACCATTTTCCACCAGCTTCTTCTTATCTAATCTGCTGTTAAACGGTCGTTTTGCCTTGGAAACTCCGTATTCTTCCGTTGTAACCGGAAGCACTTTCACAGCATCCTCGGCATATTCTGTTCTTCCCATCTCTACGGCCTGTCGGAATATTTCCTTAGTAAAATCATACCAGCTGATATAGCCGCCTTCGTTTGTCGCATGATAATAACCATATTTGTCGGTTTCGATCATATCCACCAGCAAACGTGCCAAATCATAGGTATATGTCGGGGTACCGATCTGGTCATTTACAACTTTCAACGTATCATGTGTTTTTGCTACATTCAGCATCGTCTTAATGAAGTTCTTTCCATTTACTCCAAATACCCATGCAATACGAACGATAAAGTAGCGTTCAAGATTGCTGCTGACCGCCTGCTCACCTTCCAGCTTTGTCTGTCCGTAAACATTCAGGGGCTTATAAGCAGTGCAATCCGGCTGCCATGGTTCTGTTCCCTGTCCGTCAAATACATAGTCTGTGGAAATGTAAACCATCTTGCAGTCAAGCTTTTTGCAAACCTTTGCAATATTTTCTGTCCCTCCAGCATTGATAGCACGAACCTTTGCCATCTTATCCTCATCTTCTGCAAGATCTACCGCAGTCCATGCAGCACAGTGGATCACAACATCCGGTCTGCATTCTGTGAGAACTTTTTCTACTGCTTCTTTATCTGTAATATCTAAAGGAACATATGGCATTGTGGTAACAGCACTTCCGTCCTGCACTCCTGCATATTCCGGTGCAAGATCGGAACCGATGCCCTCATAGCCTCTTTTTTTCAATTCATTCATGATATCATGGCCAAGCTGACCTGCCACACCTGTTACAAATACTTTCATTCGACTATCGCTCCTACTATTCTTATCTGTTGCCATACATTTTTTCATAGTAATTCTGATATTCGCCGGAAATGATTGTCTCCCACCATTCCTTGTTATCTAAGTACCACTGAATGGTCTTTTTGATTCCATCTTCAAATTTGGTTTCCGGAAGCCATCCAAGTTCATTGTGGATCTTAGTTGGATCGATGGCGTAACGCATATCATGTCCTTTACGGTCGGTTACATGTGTGATCAGACTTTCCGGTTTTCCAAGTTCTTTGCAGATGATCTTTACGATGTCGATATTCTTCATTTCATTATGTCCGCCGACATTGTACACTTCTCCGACACGTCCTTTATGAATAATAAGGTCTATGGCACGGCAATGATCCTCAACATATAACCAGTCACGTACATTTAAGCCTTCTCCATAAACCGGAAGCGGCTTATCAGCTAATGCATTGGCGATCATCAGCGGAATCAGTTTTTCCGGGAAATGATATGGGCCATAGTTGTTGGAGCAACGGCTGATGGTTACAGGAAGTCCATAGGTTCTGTGATAAGCAAGAACCAGAAGGTCTGCTCCTGCCTTGGAACTGCTGTACGGAGAGCTTGTGTGGATCGGTGTTTCTTCTGTAAAGAAAAGGTCCGGTCTGTCCAGCGGAAGATCACCATATACTTCATCTGTACTTACCTGATGATATCTCTGGATTCCATATTTACGGCAGGCGTCCATCATAACAGCAGTTCCCTTGATATTGGTATCCAGGAATACTTCCGGATTCTCGATGGAACGGTCTACATGGGATTCTGCTGCGAAGTTTACAACCATGTCCGGATGTTCTTCTTCAAACAATTGATAAATTGCCTCTCTGTCGCAGATATCAATCTTACAGAAACGGAAGTTCGGATTATCCATGACCGGTGCCAAAGTAGATAAGTTTCCTGCATATGTCAGCTTATCTACACATACAATTCGGTAGTCAGGATATTTTTCCAGCATATGAAATACAAAGTTACTTCCTATAAATCCGGCTCCTCCGGTTACAATTATCGTCATTCTTATTTCCTCACCTTTCTTAATACAAATGTTCCTGATATTTTCCATCTAATACATCTTTCAGGTACTGTCCATACTGATTTTTCTTTAAAACTTCATAAACCTCGAGAACTTCTTCCTTTGAAATCCATCCGTTCAGATATGCGATTTCCTCGAGACACGCGATTTTTCTATGCTGATGCTGCTCTACTGTCTTTACAAAATTCGTTGCATCTACCAGTGATTCATGGGTTCCTGTGTCAAGCCAGGTAAATCCCTGTCCAAGAAGTTCCACATTCAAGCTGTTATCTTCCAGATAAATGCGGTTCAAATCTGTGATTTCCAGTTCTCCTCTTGCACTTGGTTTTAAGTTCTTTGCGTATTCAACAACACGGTTATCGTAAAAATAAAGACCTGTTACACAATAATTACTCTTTGGATGTTCCGGCTTCTCTTCAATAGAGACAGCTTTTCCATTCTTATCAAACTCTACAATTCCAAAACGTTCCGGATCATCTACATAATATCCGAAAACGGTTGCCCCTTTTCCTGTTTCTGCATTTTCTACTGCGGCTTTTAATCTCTTCTTCAAGCCATGTCCGGCAAAAATATTATCTCCTAAAACCATTGCCACCGGCTCATCACCAATAAAGTCTGCTCCTATGATAAATGCCTGTGCCAGTCCATCCGGACTTGGCTGTACAGCATACTGAAGATTTACGCCAAACTGGTGTCCATCTCCTAACAGATCCTGAAATCTCGGTGTATCTGCAGGTGTCGAAATAATCAGAATATCTCTAATCCCCGCATTCATAAGCACTGACATTGGATAATAAATCATTGGTTTGTCATAAATCGGAAGCAGCTGTTTCGATGTTACCATAGTTAATGGATAAAGTCTTGTTCCTGATCCACCTGCAAGAATGATTCCTTTCATCTAAAATTCTCCTCTCTGTACACGATCTTGTCTGTATGCAGCAATTTAGTTCTATTATTTACAATTACTATTATAAAAGATGACGTTACGTTACCTTCAAGTCTTTTTTTATGATATATTTAAGGATCTAGATTAACACATATAATATAATTGTAGAATAGAAAAATGCAACATGTTGCAAAAATCTTTCGCAAGGAGGTTTTAAGATGGAGATTCACAAAGATTTTTATTTTGAAGCTGTTCTGAATGACTACCTTCGTAAAGATAATATGGATGTATTTGTGACTGGAAGATCTTCTTAACATTCTTTCCTAATTGAATCGGTGCAAAGATATGACATTAAAGGAAAAGCATATATTGAAACACCAAAGAAATATTACTTTTCCGATCTTGGGTTTCGCAATGCCAGAATCAATTTTCGTCAGTTTGAACAGACTCACTTTATGGAGAATATAATTTATAACGAACTTCGTATGCGTGGCTACAGCGTGGACGTAGGTGTAATACCGATTGCGGAACGAGATCAGGAAGGTAACAGCTCCGACAGTTCGGATTGATTAAAGTAAGCTGTATTTTCATAATAGCGTCTGCCGAACTCTTTCACAATCCTAGTCTTACCCACTCGACGTACACCCTTTAAGATTTAAAGCTTGCGGTAGGAAGAATTCTTCCAAGCCAGCACCTTTTTTAAGAAAAATCGTTCCATAGAATCACTCCTCACATTTTTATTGGAGTTTTATGCTTAATAATCACACTTATATATATAATATTAAAAGGGTCTGGCTTTCGCCAGACCCTCATTCAGTCTTTTTCAAAATCAATATTCGATTGATCCTAGTATTTTTTTCTTCTCATTAAAACTGCAACAACACCTACAATACCTGCTAATGTAAGAGTTACTACGTAAGTCATTGTATTAGCTGTATCACCTGTCTTTGGTGATTTGGTTGTATCGTTTGTGTTTGTTTTTGTTGATGTTGTAGTTGGTTTATTGTTATTGTTGTTATTCTTGTTATCTACAACTGGATCTTTTTTGTTGTCGTCTTCTTTCTTACCTGGATCTGGTGTTGGTGTCGGATCTGGTGTCGGATCTGGTGTCGGATCTGGTGTCGGATCTGGTGTCGGCGGTGTCGGCGGTGTCGGCGGTGTCGGCGGTGTCGGCGGTGTCGGCGGTGTCGGCGGTGTC
>ENA-UOJV01000269-UOJV01000269.1-human-gut-metagenome-genome-assembly--contig:-C82-NODE-269-length-84215-cov-13.093679_pt1 | contig 84215 bp, 83 predicted proteins | sample MGYA00242356_ERZ723903 | MGnify/ENA metagenome assembly ERZ723903
TCGCGGAGGCTCGACACCGCGCTTCTTTTCGCAGATAAGAAGCGTGGGGTCGAAAAATGGACCAGCTGGCAGGGTGCTGCCAGAAAATCACACCCCCAGATAGCCTTTCAGCACCCGCAGGGTATTCTCCACGCCGTCGACGTGACTTCTCTCATAGCCATGACTTGCGTACACGCCGGGACCGATCAGTCCGTGGCGGATGTCCGAGCCCGCGCCGAGCGTCGCCTCCACGTCCGAGCCGTAGTGCGGATACACATCGAGCGCGTAGCTTGCGCCTTCCTGTTTCGCCGCGTCGATGAGCTTGCCGACAACCTCATAGCTGTAGGGTCCGCCGGAGTCCTTCACGCAGATGGACACCTGCTTTTCCGTGCAGGAAAGCCCGTCTCCCACGCAGCCCATGTCCACACTGATCGCCTCGCTCACACCGGACGGCACCGAGCCCGCGCCGCCGTGCCCGACCTCTTCATAGACCGTGATATGTGCGTAGACCCGTCTGGCAGGCATCTTGCCGGTGTCATGGAGATATTTTGCCAGCCCCAGCAGCACGCCGACCGAGAGCTTGTCGTCCAGGAAGCGGCTTTTGATATAGCCGGAGGACGTGATTCTCGTGCGCGGCTCAAAGCAGACGATGTCTCCGACCTCCACGCCGAGCGCGCGCGTCTCGTCCGCCGTCTTCACATCCTCGTCCAGAACCGCCTCCACGGTATCGAAACTGCGCTTGGTCTCGCCGTACTGCCCGTTCACATGGACCGAGGCGTTGCACAGCTGCACCGTGCCCTCGATGATTCTGCCGGTTCTGGTATGGACGCGCACATTTTCGGTCTCCGCGTTTTCCGCGCGCATGCCGCCGAGCGGCGTGAGCCGGAGTCTTCCGTTTGCCTTGACCTCTGCCACCATCGCGCCCAGCGTATCCGTGTGCGCTTCGAGAAGCAGCGCATCTTTTTCGTCCGCGCCGCCGAGGTTGACCAGCACGCCGCCCTTGGTTGTCAGCTGCGCGTCAAAGCCGAGTGAGGAAAACGCCTCTTTGACCCAGTCAGCCGCCTTCCGCGTGTAGCCGGACGGGCTGTCGATGGCAAGCAGCTCGCACGCCTTTGTCGCCGCAAACTCCGCATACTTTCGTTCCATATCGCAACGCTCCTGTCATATTTTCAGATACTTAGATTTTAGCACAGCTTTCTCATTCGCGCATCATAAAAATGTCCGCTTTTCCGTTGCGCTTTTGCGCCAGATGTGCTATGGTATTAAAACGACTTCATAGGAAAAGGTTGTGTCTGTATGACGGCTGCATATCTCGCCTGTCTGGCGCTGGGCTATCTGATCGGCTCTCTGAGCGTATCTATCCTGATCTCCAAATACATCTTCCATCAGGACGTGCGCACCCTGGGAAGCGGCAACGCGGGCGCGGCAAACGCGGCAAGAACGCTCGGCGCGGGCGTGGGGCTGCTGACGCTGCTGGGCGATTTTCTCAAGGGCGTGATCTCCATGCTGCTCGGCTCGTGCCTCGGCGGCGCGACGGGGCTTGCCATCGCGGGCGCGGCGTGCATGATCGGGCACTGCTTCCCCATCTACTTCGGCTTCAAGGGCGGAAAAGCCGTCGCCACGGCGGCTGCGGTTGCGCTGATGATTGACTGGCGCGTGTTTTTAAGCGCGTTTGCCGTCTTTGCCATTGTTGCCGCGCTGAGCAAAACCGCGTCGGTATCCTCGATGTCCGCCTCAGTCGCCGTCGCGGCAATGACGCCGGTCTTTACGCGCAACCCGGTTCTCATTTCGCTCGGCATTTTTACGTGCCTGCTGGTGCTTCTCATGCACCGCAGCAACATCCGAAGGCTCATTTCGGGCACCGAGCCGCACTTTCATTTCGGCAAACACCCCGGCAAACAATAAACAGTTCTTCCCGGCGGTCCGCAAAAGCGCGGACCGCTTTTTTCTTGACAGCGCTGCAATATCATTATATAATATCGTCAAACGATATCGTGTTACGGTATTGGAGCCGCTTCGCAAGGGAGGGATTATATGCCGCGCAGACCGCTTGAAAATCTGACGGAATCGATGTTCTATGTCCTGCTGGCGCTGCGCCGGGGTCCGATGTGCGGCATGGAGATTGCTGCTTTTTTGGAGCGCGCGACAAACGGGCGACTTCGCATCGGACCTGCAACGCTTTATACGGTACTGTCCAAATTCGAAGAAGTGAAGTATATCGAGCAAATCGCTGTCGAGGGGCGCAAACGCACCTACCGCATCACGCAGCGCGGCGTGGAGGCGTACAATGCCGAGATAAACCGGCTGACGGCGTGCTTAATGGACGCGGAAACGATCGGAGGGCTGCTGCATGATTAAGCTTTGGAAAAAAGAACGCTGGCTGCTCGTTCCCTGCCCGGACTACGATGTGGCGGCAATGGAAGCATGGCTGGAGCAGCAGGCGCAGAAGGGTCTGTTTCTGTCTGCGGAAAACGGCTTCTTTCTCGGCTTTGCCTGCTTTGAGGTCGGAAGCCCGAAGCGCGTGCGCTACCGGCTCGACGTCATTCCGAAGGAAAAGGTCTTCGCGGATTTTCCCGAAAACAAAGCCGCTGCCATCGAACTAGCGCATGAAATGGGCTGGGAATTTGTGACCGAGCGCAGGGAATTTCTGATCTACCGCTGTGACGATGAAATGCTGCCCGAGCTGAACACCGACCCGGCGGTGCAGGCGCTGTCACTCAGGCGCGTGCAAAGTACGCTCTCGAACCGGGTCTTTATGTCCTTCTATTATCTGTTCATCTATCCGGTCCTGCTGCTTTCTTTTCGTCTGCCGGCGTTGCTTCTGAGCGTAGTAACACTCGGCACGCTCCGGCTTCTGGCGCTTTTGCTCATTGCCCTTGTGCAGACCCTCGGCGCGGTATGCGACTGGCGCAGGCTCAGGAAACTCCGGAATCACCTGCAAGCCGGCGGGCGCATCGAGCATACACAGGAAAACCCCGGCTGGACGAAACGCAGCGTCGCGGAAAAAATCGCAAATCCCATTCTGACCGCCGTCTGGATTGTGCTGCTGCTCAGCTTCGTGGTAAAGACGGGGAACCCCGCGCGCAGCACACAGGCAGACCTCAGCGCCTCCCCGCTTCCCGCCGCATCGTCTTTCCTGACGCTCCCGCAGGAGGATGCCGATGACCGCGACGAGCTGACGCTTCTGGCGCGCCGCGATGTTCTGGTGCAGGGCGACATTTATACCCTCGAAGAGCGCGCGGGAAGCTTCCGGTATGACGCAGAATACTACGACATGCGCGCGCCGTGGCTTGCCAAATGGCTAGCAGACGATTTTGCCCGCTATGACGCGCGGGGGATCTTCAGCAGCCGCACCTATCGGATCACCAGCCTCGATCTTCCTGCGCTGGACGCCGACACCGCCTATTGCTATTTCCTGCAGGATACCCGCCGCGGGCATTATTGGGGGCACCGCGTCATCGTGCAGAAGGGCTGCAAGGTCATCTCTGCGGACATCTGGTGGACCTATGACAGCGACTTCCCTGCCGAGACCTTTGCCCGCGCGCTGCTCACCGCAATTTCCGAATAGACCGACAAAATCCAGGCTGCATGGCAGCCTGGATTTTTTGCGCGATTTCGTATCAATAACCCGCCGACCGGTCGACCACATGCCGAAGCGGCTTGCCGTCCAGATAGCAGTCGAGATTTTCCATACAGATTGCCCAGATGGCGCTCTGCACATCGACGTTTCCCTCGAAGCTGGGTCCTGCGATGTGCGGCGTGATCAGGACGTTTTCCATGTCCCAGAGCGCAGACGATTCTTCCAGCGGCTCCGTTTCCAAAACGTCCAACACCGCGCCGCCCAAAAAGTCCTTTTCCAGCGCAAACACCAGATCATCGGTTTTCACAAAGCTTCCGCGCCCGACGTTTACAAGCAGCGCGCCCTTTTTCATCGAAAGCAGCCGCGCGCGCGTCAGAAAGCCCTCGGTTTCCGGCGTGGACGGCAGGCAGTTGACGACGATGTCTGCCTGCGGCAAAAGTTCATCCGCTTTGTCCATGGTGTAAGCATCCGCAAACCCCGCGGGCAATGCTTCACGTCTTGTGCGCCGGACGCCCGTGACCTGCGCGCCGAACGCGGACAGCCGCCGCGCAACATTTGCGCCGAGGTCTCCCATGCCGAAGACGAGCGCGCGCTTTCCGCAGATTGTACTGCCCTTCGCGTGCTGCTGCCAGACATGCGCCTTCTGCTGGCTCCAATAGACCGGCAGCGCGCGATAAAGCGCGACGATACTGCCCAGCACATACTCGGAAATGACCGTTCCGAACGCGCCGGAAACATTGCAGAGCGTAACGCCTGCCGGAAAGCGCGCCATGCGCGCATATTTGTCCGCGCCTGCCCAGGTGAGCTGGAGCCAGGAAAGTGCCCGCGCATTTTGCAGCTGCACCTCTTCCGGCTCTCCGATGATCGCGTCGGCGCGGGAAAGCGCGGCACCGAAATCCGGCTCGTTCTCTGCAAACAGAAGCTCGCACCGGGAGCCAAACCGCGCGGCAAGCTGCGCCGTGATTTCTGCGCTGCGCTCCGCCATCACCAGAACCGTTTGTCGTTTCTCCATGCTGCCTCCCGTCATACCAGACGGATACGTCCGCCGGACTTTTCAATGCTCGACGAAAACATCGCCGTGCAGATATTCACCATGTCGAGAATGTCTGAAACGCCTGCCGTCTCGAAGCAGGAGTGCATCGCCAGCTGCGCAAGCCCGATGTCTGCCATTTCCACCGGCACGAGCGTGCTCGCAATCGAGCCGAGCGTCGAGCCGCCGGGAATATCCGAGCGGTTGGCGTAGACCTGCACCTTCGCGCCCGCCTTTTCGCACAGCTTGCGGTAGAGCGCGGCGGACACGCCGCTGGTCGCGTAGCGCTGGTTGGCATTGAATTTGAGAACGACGCCTTCGTTTAAGTACGGGCAGTTGCCCGCGTCTGCAAATTCCGGATGGTTCGGATGCTGCGCGTGCGCATTGTCGCACGAGAGAAGGAAGCTCTCGTCGAGCATCCGCGCCAGGTGTCCGTCCGTCATGCCCAGTGACTGCGTCACACGCCGCAGCGTATCGCGCAGCATCGTAGACGCCGCGCCCTGCCGCGTCTGGCTGCCGACCTCTTCATTATCGAACACGCACAGAACCGGGATGCTTTCGGCGCTCTTTGCCGCGAGGAAGCCCTCGAGCGTTGTAAAGACGCAGGCAAGATCGTCGAGCTTCGGGCTGGCGAGATACTCCTCCTGCGCGCCGAAGATTACGCCCGGCTGGCGCACATACAGGCTCAGATCATGCCCCAGAATCCGCTCCGGGCGGCAATCGGCAGCTTCTGCGACGAGCTTTAAGAAGCAGTCTCGATGGTTGATCGAGCCCAGCAGCGGCAGCGTATCGATATTTGCCAGCAGCTTGACCCCGTCGTTTGCCGCGCGGTTCATATGGATGGCAAGGCTCGGAATGACGAGAAGGTCCCGGTCGATGTTCACGAGCCGCGTCTCGATGCCGTCTTCGGTGTCGACCAGCACGTGCCCCGCGACAGACAGAGGACGGTCGAACCACGGCGCCATCAGCATGCCGCCGTATTTTTCGGTCGAGAGCTGCAGATAGTGCCCCGCCGCCGTGCGCTCGGGGTTTTCCTTGATCTTAAAAGACGGGCTGTCGCTGTGGCTGGCGGTCAGCATAAAGCCGTGCGCTGTCTGTTCCGGCACCCGGAACGCGATACACGACGTGCCGCCGCGCGTAAGGAAATACTTTCCGCCGTGCGCAAGGCTCCAGCGTGCGTTTTCTTCCAGCTCCGTATAGCCCGATGCCAGCAGCCGCGCGCGGACGTTTTCCATCACGTGATAGGTGCTGGGGCTTTTCTCTATAAACTGCAGAAGCTCTTTTGCAAGGGTCTTTTTCATATCGCTGCCTCCAACGTTTGTTGTAATACTCCCACTATATCATGCAAACGTTCCGCTTTCAATCCATTTTCCCGGCAAACCGCTTTTCAAATGCGGATAAACGTGATATGATACAAGCGTCAGTTGACAAGGGCACACGCGCTGGCCGGACGGACTGGACCGCCGCCGGCAAGTCCTTCGGAGTTTTTCGCGGAGGATAAACGGCGGCTGGACAGGCAGACGAGGAAGATGGGCTGCCGCCCATCGACGAGGAGAACGACGCCAGGCGCTGTTTTGCCCCGCGAAAAACCGTGTGTGCCCTTGTCAGCTGACGCAAATACAATTTTTGAATTATGAGGCGATATGCTATGAAAAAAACCGTTCTTCGTTCCTACGCGAAGCTCATTGCCGCCTGCGGCGTCAACATTCAGAAGGGGCAGGAGGTCTTCATCCAGGCAGAGCTGGACCAGCCGGAGTTCGTGACGATGCTGGTCGAGGAATGCTATAAGCTGAAGGCAAAGAAGGTCGTCGTCGACTGGAGCCATCAGCCGATCGACAAGCTTCACGTGCGCTACCGCAGCTTGACCACAATGTCGAAGCTCGATAACTACGAGCAGGCGCGCTGGCAGCACTACGTCGACACCATTCCCTGCCGGATTTACCTGATTTCGGAAGACCCCGACGGGCTCAAGGGCGTCAATCAGGAGAAGATGGCAAAGGCGCAGCAGAAGAAGTACCCGATCATCAAGGGCTACCGCGACCAGATCGAAAACAAATACCAGTGGTGCATCGCGGCAGTGCCCGGCGAAAAGTGGGCAAAGAAGCTCTTCCCGAACCTGCGCGCCAGCCAAGCAGTCGAAAAGCTCTGGGAGGCGATTCTCGCGACCTCCCGCGTCACGGAAGACCCCATTGCCGCGTGGCAGGCGCACAATCAGGATCTGCACGACCGGTGCGCGTACCTCAACAGCCTGCACATCCGCGAGCTTCATTACAAGGCATCCAACGGCACGGATTTTCATGTCGGCATGATTCCGGAGGCACGCTTCTGCGGCGGCGCGGAAAAGAGCCTGCAGGGCATTGTCTTTAACCCGAACATTCCGTCTGAGGAGTGCTTCATCTCCCCGATGCGCGGAAAAGCCGAGGGCATCGTCTATTCCTCGAAGCCCCTTTCCTACCAGTCGCAGCTCATTGACCGCTTCTGGATTCGCTTCCACGAGGGAAAAGCCGTCGAGTGGCACGCGGAGGAAAACAACGATCTTCTGACGAAGCTCATTGAAATGGACGAGGGAAGTTCGTATCTCGGCGAGTGCGCGCTGGTGCCGTTCGACTCTCCCATCAACCGGTCCGGCATTTTGTTTTACAACACGCTTTTTGACGAGAACGCCTGCTGCCATCTGGCGCTCGGCATGGGCTTTGCCGACACGATCGATGACTTCGAGCACAAAACGCTCGACGAGTGCCGCAAGCTCGGCGTCAACGATTCGATGATTCACGAGGACTTCATGATCGGCACAGAAGACCTTTCCATCGACGCGACCTGCGAAGGCGGCAGGACCGTTCCGATTTTCAGAAACGGCACCTGGGCATTTTAAGTTTCCCCATAAAAAGAAGCGCCGGAGGATTTCCTCCGGCGCTTCTGTCTTTACCTCGTAGAGTTTCGCCATCCACAGATGGCGAAAAAATTGGAAATTCATTTTATCCGGCGGCGGCTTCCGACCGGGAAAATACATCTCAGCTCGCAAGTGTAAAATTTTTGCCCCATCGGGGCAAAAATTCTGCGCGCAGTCGAAGTGCAAGCTTTTCAAAAAAGGTCTCGCCTTTTTTGAACGAAGTTCAGTAAGAATGCGGAATTTGTAATCACAAGCACCGAACCTGCGTTGTGAACCAGCGCGCCGACGACGGGGCTGCGTGTGCCCGTCATCGCCAGAACAATCGCGATGAAGTTGAGCGTCATGGAGAAGGTCATATTGAGCTTGATGGTCTTCCTCATGCGCTTCGAAAGCGCCACCAGATGCGGCAGTTCGCGGATTTCATTATCGACCAGCGCAATATCCGCCGCGTCGACTGCAATGTCGCTGCCTACGCCGGAGATCGCCAGCAGCGTCACATCCTTTCGGATACCGCCCAGCTCCTGCAGCGCTTCGAGCCTTTCCATACACTTTTTCATAATCAGCCTCTTTCCTGATACCATACTGGGTATGTGTATATAATGCCAATAGGGGTATTGGTTAACAAGAGCGCAAATAAAATAGAGCCGCATAAAGCGGCTCTTTCCGAATCCAGCTTCGCCGTGTTTCGCGCCCGCAGGCGTAAAGCACTCAGGCTTATGATTTTTTATCCCATGTTTGAAAACCGCTCGACGGCTTTTGTGAAGTTCTCGATGGTCTTGTCGGCGTCTCCGTGCTCGATGCCGTCCCGGACGCAGTGCTTGATATGCCCTTCCAGGACCACCTTGCCGCAGCCGTGCAGCGCGGATTTGGCGGCGTTGATCTGTGCCAGCACATCCTCGCACGGCACATCCTCGTCGATCATACGGTCAATCGCCTGCACCTGCCCGATGATCTTTTTGAGACGGCGGTGCAGATTTTCCGAGTCCATACATTGCTTCATGGTGCATTCCTCCATACCGGTATGGGTATAGCCGTATTATAGTCTGTCCGCACCTCGTTGTCAATCGAAGCCGGACAGTTTCTCTGCAAACTGTTCTAACCGAACTATTCTTTGTCCGTTTGGCAAGCTGCACAGGATTTTCTTTCAAAAAAATGCACTTTTTGTTGAAACCGGTCTTGCATTTTTTTCAGGGCTGTGGTATATTGTGTTCACGATTAAAGAAGTCTAACTCGCGGTGCAGAAACCGCCGTCGAGGTCCGAAAAACAGGAGGTTTTACAGATGAAACATCTCGGTCTGTTCGCTGCCGGCGTTCTGTTCGGAACTGCTGGTCTGAAAATTCTCGGAAGCAAAGACGCCAAGAAGGTCTACGCGCACACCACCGCTGCCGTGCTTCGCGCCAAGGACTGCGTCATGAAGGCTGCCACCACCGTCCGCGAAGGTGCGGAGGATGTCTACGCCGACGCCAAGGATATCAACGAGGCGCGCCTTGCGGCGCAGGAAGCTGCCGTCGTGGAGGACGCTTCGGAAACGGAAGCGCCCGCAGCAGAATAACTGCTTCCCCGAAGGACCGCTTCCGCGGTCCTTCGGAGCTGCCGAAAAAGCTGCCGCTTTCCCGGCAAAAGAATGCGCCTCGACTACGCGCATAATTTGTGCACCAAAGGCGCGCAAATTCCACACTTGCGAGGCGAGAAGTGTTTTTCCGGCTGGCAAAACCACCGGATAAAACGGATTTCCGTTTTATTTCGCCCTGCGGAGCGAAACTCTGCGAGGCTTTGACACGCCGGGAGAGCCGCCAAGCGGCTCTCCTTTCTTTGAAGCCAATTGGGGAGGAGCCCTGTTTATGAAATGTCAGATTCTGCATGAATCGCGCGGCAGACTGCGGGCCCATTTGTCCTGCTCCCGTATGACGCTGCGCCAGGCAGACGTTTTGGAATACTATCTCAAGCACGCAACGGGCGCGGAAACCGTTCAGGTTTTCGACCGTACCTGCGACGCCGTGATCGTCTATCCCTGCGCCCGCGAAACGGTCATCCGCGCGCTTGCCGCGTTCTCGTTCCAGAAGGCGGAGACGATGGACCTTGTTCCGGCGCACACGCCGCGCGAACTCAACCGCGAGTTTGAAGACAAGCTTGCCATGACCGTCCTGCGCCGTGCGTTCTCTAAATTATTCCTGCCGCTTTCGGTCCGCGCGGTCATCGCGATGGTCCGTTCGGTCAAGTATATCAAGGAAAGTCTCAGCGCGCTGCTGCACGGAAAGCTCTCCGTCGCCGTGCTGGATGCAACCGCCGTGACGGTCTCGATGGTGCGCGGCGATTTCGACACCGCAAGCTCCGTGATGTTCATGCTGCGCCTCGGCGAGATTCTCGAAGAGTGGACGCACAAGAAGTCCGTTGCCGACCTTGCCGGCGCGATGGCGCTGAATGTCGATCAGGTCTGGGTCAAAGCCGGTCAGACCGAGGTCCTTGTGCCCGTTTCGTCCGTGAAGGAAGGCGACCTCGTGGTCGTCCGCACCGGCAACCTCATCGCGCTCGACGGAAAGGTGGTCGAGGGCGAGGCAATGGTCAACCAGTCGTCCATGACCGGAGAGTCGATGCCGGTTGTCAAGCACGAAGGCAGCTTTGTCTACGCAGGCACCGTCTGCGAGGAGGGTGAGTGCGTCTTCCGCGTGGAAAAGACGATGGGCGGCGGCAGATACGATCGCATCGTCAAAATGATCGAACAGTCCGAAAAGCTCAAGTCCACCGCCGAGGACAAGGCGGCGCGCCTTGCAGACCGGCTTGTTCCCTATACGCTGGGCGGCACGGTACTGACGTATCTGCTGACCCGGAACGTCACGAAGATGCTTGCCGTGCTGATGGTCGATTTCTCGTGCGCGCTCAAGCTTGCCATGCCGATTGCGGTTTTGTCCGCCATGCGCGAGGCAAGCGCGTCCCACATCTCCGTCAAGGGCGGCAGATTCCTCGAGGCAGTTGCAAATGCAAACACCGTCGTCTTCGACAAGACCGGCACGCTCACCTACGCCACGCCGAAAGTCGCAGACATCATCACCTTTGCCGATTACAAAGAAGAAGACATGCTGCGTCTTGCCGCGTGCCTGGAAGAGCACTACCCGCACTCGATGGCAAACGCCGTGGTCGAGGCGGCAAAGGAGCGCGGATTGAGCCACGAGGAATACCACTCGCAGGTGCAGTATATCGTCGCGCACGGCATCTCCAGCATGGTCGAGGGCAAAAAGGTCATCATCGGCAGCTCGCACTTCGTCTTCGAGGATGAAGGCTGCCATGTGCCTGCGGGCGACGAGGAAAAATTCCGGTCGCTGCCTGCGGCGTATTCGCATCTGTATCTTTGCATCGCGGGCGAGCTTGCCGCCGTGATCTGCATCTACGACCCGCTGCGCAAAGAAGCGGCAGATGCCGTGCGCGCGCTGCATGCCTGCGGCATTGACAAGGTCGTCATGATGACGGGCGACAATCGCAAGACCGCCGAGGCAGTTGCCGCACAGGTCGGTGTGGACGAGGTCTACGCCGAGGTTCTGCCGGAGGACAAGGCGGCGTTCATTCGCGCGGAAAAAGCCGCCGGGCGCACGGTAATCATGATCGGCGACGGCGTGAACGATTCCCCCGCGCTCTCCGAGGCGGACGCCGGCATTGCCATCTCCACCGGCGCGGCAATCGCGCGTGAGATTGCCGATATCACGATTGCATCGGAGGACCTGTTTGAGCTGGTCACGCTGCGCCGTCTTTCCACTGAACTGATGGCGCGTATCCACCGCAACTACCGGTTCATCGTGAGCTTCAACTTCTCGCTGATCGTCCTGGGCGTCGCGGGCATTCTGCCGCCGACCACGTCGGCACTGCTGCACAACACGTCGACCCTCGCCATCAGCCTCAAGAGCATGACGAACCTTCTGCCCGCGCAGGGGCCGGAACACCAATAATACGTTCTTTCCCTCCGGCAAGCCGCCGGAGGGAATTTTTTCTACCGGAGCATAAAAAATTATATTTAATATCTTGACATCGTATAAAAAATTATATATTCTGTAGACAAGGAGGCGAGCTTATGAAATACACCGAACTGGACACCCCGTCACTGCTGATCGACAAATCCCGCCTGCTGCGGAACCTTGCCGACATGCAGCGCTACGCAGACGAAAACGGCGCGGCGCTTCGCCCGCACACGAAAACGCACAAATGCCCCGAGATTGCGAAGATGCAGCTGGAAGCGGGCGCATGCGGCATTGCCGTGGCAAAAACCGGCGAGGCGGAGGTCATGGCGCAGAGCGGTATCCGGAATATCTTCATCGCCAACGAAATCGTGGGCGATCTGAAGCTGCGCCGGATTGCGAAGCTTGCAGAAGACGGCGTGACGATTTCCTTCGGCGTGGACACGCCCTGTCAGGTGGAAAGTGCCGAGCGTGTTTTTGCGGAAGCCGGCGTCCGCGTTCCGGTCCTCATTGAAATCGAGGTCGGTGAAAACCGCTCGGGCATCATCGAGGAAGCGGATTTCCTGGCGCTTCTGGATACCATCAAATGCTGCCCCCATGTGCCGTTCGGCGGCATCTTCTCCCACGACGGCAACAGCTACAATACCGAAAACCGTGAGACGCTCGAAGCGCTCTCCGAGGGCGCGCAGCTAAGGACGCTCCATTTCGCAGACCTTGCCGCGCAGCACGGTATGCCCTGCAAAACCGTCAGCTATGGCGCAACGCCGACATTTATGAACCACGTGAAACTTCTCCCCGGCATCACCGAGCTTCGCCCCGGAACCTATGCGCTCATGGACGCCTCACAGGGGCACGCGATCGGCACATTGGACCGCTGTGCGGCGACGGTGCTGGCAAGCGTGATCAGCAAGCCCACCGCCACCCGGACCATTCTGGACGTCGGTGCGAAGGGGCTTACCATGCAGTCGCGGACGGAGGGCATCTGCGCCACGCCCGGAAAGGGCACGATTTACGGCAGCGAGGACGTTCACATTGAAAAGGTCTTCGACGAGCATGCGATTCTGAATAACAAAGCGTTCCACGACAGCGTCCAGGTCGGAGACAAGGTCCGCATCCTCCCGGTGCACATCTGCCCGGTCTGCAACCTGTATGAGACCGCGTATCTGATCGATGGCGACGAGGTGGTCGGCGAGCTGCCGATTGCCTGCCGCGGAAAATTACAGTGAGGTTTTCTATGGAAATCAAACAGGAATTGCGCCCCTACGTTCCGCTGGCGCAGATGCTCGTGCAGACGCTCGGACCCGACTGCGAGGTCGTGCTGCATGATCTGGACACACCCGCGCACTCGGTGGTCTACGTGGAAAACCCGTCCGTCACCGGCAGGAAGGTCGGCGAGAGCTTTGACCAACTGGTCAAGCAGGTCATTTTGTCAGACGATCTCAAAGAGAATTTCGTCGCGAACTATTATTTTACCGCGCCGAACGGCAAGCATATCCGCTCGTCGTCGCTTCTGATCAAGAACGCGCGCGGAAACTTAACCGGCGCGATGTGCATCAATCTGGACACAACAAGGCTCTCCGGCGCGCTCTCGTTTTTGCAGTCGCTGCTGCCGCCCGAACCCCAAAAAACAGCGCCGATGGAGCAAAGCGCAGGCTCCGGCGCGCATGTGTCGGTCCTGATTGAAAACCTGATGGACAACATTTTAAACGGCTCCGACGCACAATCGCTCACGCGCGACGAGCGGCTGGAAAAGATCCGCTTCATGGACGAAAAGGGTCTGTTTTTGATGAAAGGAAGCGTCGAGAAAGCGGCGGAGAAGCTCGGCGTCGGAAAGGTCACCATCTACAGCTATCTGGACGAAGTGCGAGGCAAACGCGGATGAAGGAAGTCAGAATCGAAACAAAACTGCAAAACAAGGGGCACTATGTGCCGGGCATGATTTCCGGCAATACGCTCTATATTTCCGGGCAGCTTCCGGTCCACCACGAGACCGGCGCGCCGATGGCAGGCGGCATTGCGCAGCAGACAAAAGACGCGCTTCACAACGTGGAGCTTGTTCTGAAAGCTGCCGGGTGCGAAAAGGAAAATGTCGTTCTTTGCCGGGTCTATATCCCGGACGTCTCTTACTGGGATACGGTCAATGAGATATACGGCGCGTTTTTTGGGAATCACAAGCCCGCGCGCGTGATCGTTCCGACAAGGGCGCTTCACAACGGCGCGCTGATAGAAATCGAAGCCGTGGCAGAGCTGGCAACCAAATAAGCAGGAGGGAATCTTATGAAATTTGTATGCACAAAATGCGGGCGCACAGAGCCTGTCACAACCAGAAACGCCCACTGCGGCTGCGGCGGGCTCTGGAAGCTGGACTTTACGCCGGAGAAGTTTGAGCTTTCCGGCATCGACACGCACGAGTGGAGCCAGTTCCGCTACCGCAGATACATGGCGCTGGACGGCGAGAGCTGGCGGGGCGTCACGCTCGGCGAGGGCATGACACCGGTCGTAACATTTGACGAAGACGTTTCCTTTAAGATGGACTACTTCATGCCGACGCTGTCCTTTAAGGACCGGGGCGCGGCGGTCCTGATTGCGCACTGCAAAGCAATCGGCGTCGACCGGGTCGTCCAGGATTCGAGCGGCAACGCCGGAAACGCCGTCGCGGCATACTGCGCAAAAGCCGGCATCGGCTGCGAGATTTTTGTCCCCGAGGGAACCAGCCCCAAAAAGATCGACATGATCCGCGCGCACGGCACTATCTGCACGGTCGTTCCCGGCTCGCGCGACCACTGCGCGGATGTGTGCCGCGAAAAGGTCGAAAAAGAGGGCGTGTATTACGCGAACCACGTCTATAACCCGTTTTTCTATGAGGGCACAAAAACATATATCTATGAGGTCTTCGAGCAGCTCGGAAGAATCCCGGCGAACCTCGTCATCCCCGTCGGAAACGGCACGCTGTTTCTCGGCGCGATCTTCGCGCTGGAGCACCTGCAAGAAAGCGGCGTGATCGACCGCTTCCCGCAGATCATCGCGCTGCAGAGCCAGAACTGCGACCCGCTGCTGCGCGCGGCAGAGGAAAACCTTGACACACCTGCCGCCGTCTCGCCTGCACCAACGATTGCCGAGGGCATTGCCATCGGCAAGCCGATGCGCGGGCAGGAAATTCTGGTGCTGGCAAAAAAGCACAACGTCCGCTTCGTCCACGCGCCGGAGGACAAAATTCTCGATGCGCGCGCCGCAATTGCGCGCAGGGGCATCTACTGCGAGCACACCACTGCCGCCAATTACGCCGCGTATCTGGAATACTGCCGGCTCTACGGCAAAACCCCCGACACGTTAATCACCATGTGTGGTGCAGGCTTAAAATCCGACCACTGAAAAGCAGAAAAACGCCGCGCGACCGGAAGATCTCCGATCGCGCGGCTTCGTATTCATTTTTGTTCCTGCGGAAGCAATTTCTGTTTGTGCCGGAAGTAATAGCCATAGCCGGTGAGATCGGCAAGCACCCAGCCGATCGGAATCGCGATCCAGATACCGATCTCGCCGATGGGTCCTGCCAGAAGATACGCCAGCACCACGCGCGTGCCGAGTGAAATGACCGTCAGCACGACGGACATGCCCGGGCGCTTGATCGCGCGGTAGAATCCATAGAGCAGGAACAAACAGCCGATGCCGACATAGCACGCGCCCTCGACGCGCAGATACAAAACGCCCGCCGCAAGCACCTGCGTCTCCCCTGCCTGCACAAAAATGCGCATCAAGGGATTTGCAAACACGAACACCAGCGCGGAAATCACGGCAGAAAACACCGCGCTTGCAATTGTCGCCTGCCGGAAGCCCTGTTTGAGCCGCTCGCGGTCGCCCGCGCCGTAGTTCTGGGCAATGAACGTAGAAAAAGCGTTGCCGAAGTCCTGCACAGGCAAATATGCGAACGAGTCGATCTTCACCGCCGCGGCAAACGCCGCCATGGTAACGGGTCCGAAGCTGTCGACCAGACGCTGAATGAGCAGAATGCCAAAATTCATTGCCGACTGCTGCGCGCAGGTCAGAAGCGACAGATCGAGAATCTCGGAGAGAATTTTGCGGCTGAACCGCCGGTCTTCCTTTCCCGGCAGAAACTCGCGGCACCTGCGCCCCGCGTAAACGGTAATTCCGATGCCCGCGACATACTGAGCAAAAACCGTCGCAATTGCCGCGCCCGCAATGCCCCACGAGAACACCAGCACGAACAAAAGATCCAGCGCGATGTTCAAAAGCGCCGACGTGCCCAGAAACCACAGTGGCGCTACCGAATTTCCGACCGCCCGCAGCAGGCAGGCAAAGAAGTTATAAAGAAACGTCGCAATGAGTCCAGCGAAAATAATCACCAGATACTCGCGCATGGAGCTGTACAGTTCGTCCGGAATCTGCAGAAAGCGCAGAATCGGGTCTAAAAACGCATAGACCAGCACATTTAAGGCAGCCGTCACCGCGAAGATCAGAACCAGCGCATGATGCACCGCGCTTCGCAGCGCGCCGTAGTCCTTTTTTCCGAGGTAGATCGAAAACAGCGCGCCCGCGCCCATCGAAAGTCCCAGGAAAATCGACGTCAGAAACGTCATGAGCGTGTATGCCGAGCCCACCGCTGCCAGCGCGTTTTTGCCCAGCGCCTGCCCGACAATGAGCGTGTCGGCGATGTTGTAAAACTGCTGGAGCAAATTCCCCGCAATCATCGGCAGCGCAAACAGCAGAAGCCCCTTTGTGATATTTCCTTTGGTCAGATCGCGATACATGATTACACCTGTTTCCGATAATCTGCCGCGCAGGCGCAGCCCGGCTATTATAGCCCGTTTCCCCCGAAAAAACAACCGCCGCTTCGCGCACAATCGGCAAAAGGTGCGGATTTTCCGCCGATTCCGGTGCAGCATGAATTTTTTGCAAATTTTTTCGAAAATCGGTAATTTTTTATTGATTCCCTCTTGCTATTTTTCAAAAATGCAATATACTAGGAAACAGGAGATCATCATAAGGGCGGAGACGATGTGGTACCGCCAATTTAACAATCCATGGCAGTCAAACGCTGCATGAGTAGAAATGGCGCGTCAAGTACCGGTCGGATGGGAGGTTGCCGCCGGGCGAAGGAGTTTCTCCGCGGTGTCATTTCGCATCCGCTGTTTGTGCAGGACCCTCTGGCGGCAAAGCCGGAGCTTTCTGAGAAATCTGTTGCGTTTCACTGGAAAGGATTTTCGTCTGCCGCATCACCATATGTTTCAACCTCCTCCCATCATTTCGATTCGGAGGCTATTTTTATGTCTAAAAATCAATCTGCAGCCATCGCGCGCCCGCATGCGCGCAGTCTCAAAAATGTCAGAACGCTGGTTGTTTCCGCCGTTCTCGCCGCCATCAGCGTGGTGCTGGCGCGGCTGATCATCCCGATGCCCGACGTGTCGACGCGCTTCTCTCTGGAAGCGGTGCCCATCTTCCTCGCCGGCATGTTCTTCGGTCCCATCCCCGGCGCGCTCGTGGGCTTCTCGGCGGACCTGGTCGGCTGCCTGTTCTCGGGCTACGGCTACAATCCGCTGTTCTGCGTCCCGCCGATTCTCTATGGTTTGAGCGCAGGTCTTTTCCGTCCGATGCTCGCAAGGAAGACCAATCCGCTGACAATCGGTCTGGCGTTCCTGCCCGCGATTGTCTTCGGCTCGATTCTCTATCAGAGCTGGTCTCTCGCCTTTGTCTACGGCGGCGATGCCTTCGAGGCGTTCTTCCTGACGAAGCTTGCCTCGCGTTCTTTGCAGTTCGGCATTACCTTTGTCCTCGACGTTCTGATCGTCTGGCTGCTGTATAAAGCAAAAGTGTTCTCGAGCGCAAAGCTCTGGCCGCCGGTTTCCGGTGCGCAGAAGCCCGCGCACGAGGACGGAATCTGAAAGAAAGAAGTTTTTCGTTATGACGCTGGAACAAGCACTGCATTACATCCACGCTGTCTGCTGGAAGGGCAGCATCCCGGGTCTTGAGCGCATCAACGCGCTGCTCGACAAACTGGATCACCCCGAGCGCGCCTGCAAATTCGTCCATGTCGCCGGCACCAACGGCAAGGGCTCGACCTGCGCGATGCTCGCCTCGATTTTTCAGGCGGCAGGCTACAAGACGGGTCTTTACACGTCGCCCTATATTCTCCGCTTCAACGAGCGCATCCAGGTCAACGGGCAGCAGATTCCCGACGAGGCAATCTGCGAGCTGACCGAGTACATCAAGCCCTTTGCCGACTCGATTTTCGAGCAGCCGACCGAGTTTGAAATGGTTACGGCGCTGGGCTTTGAATACTTCAAGCGTGAAAAATGCGACATCGTAATCTGCGAGGTCGGCATGGGCGGCGAATTTGACGCGACAAACGTGATCCTGCCCCCCGAGGCGGCGGTCCTGTGCAACATCGGGCTTGACCACACCGAGGTTCTGGGCGATACGCTCGAGAAAATCGCGGCGACCAAGTCCGGTATTATCAAGCCCGGCTGCGACGCTGTCATTTACCGCGAGCAGCCGTCGGTGGAGGCGGTGTTTGAAGCGCGCTGCAAAGCGGTCGGCGCACGGCTTCACAAGGCGGACTTCGATTCTATCCGCCTGGAGTCTCACGGTCTTTCCGGTCAGGTCTTCTCCTGCGGAAGATTCCAGCACCTGAAGCTGCCGCTGCTCGGCGAACATCAGCTGCACAACGCGGCAGTCGTTCTCGCGGCGGTCGACGCGCTGAAATCGCGCGGCTGGAACCTCACCGACGAGGCGGTCCGCACGGGTCTGGAAACCGTGCAGTGGCCCGGTCGTTTCCAGCTCATGCGCGAAAAGCCGCTGTTCATCGTCGACGGCGGGCACAATCCGCAGTGCATCGAAGCGCTTGTCAAGAACATCGACGACTACCTGCAGGGCAAAGATCTGACGGTTCTCACCGGCGTTCTGGGCGACAAGGACTACCACTGCATGTACAAAAACGTCGCGCCCTATGCCAAAGAGTTCATCACCATCACCCCGGATAATCCCCGCGCCATGCAGGCAGCCGATCTTGCCGCCTACCTGCGCGGCTTCGGAAAGCCCGTGACGGCTTGCGGCGTCGTCGAAGACGGCGTGAAGCTTGCCATCGAGCATGCGGGTGAAAACGGCGTGGTTCTGTGCTACGGCTCTTTGTACATGATCGGCGACATTGACGCCGCGCTCAAAAAATTCTCCTGAACGCAAACGGCTCCCCGGAGGATTCCGGGGAGCCGTTTTTCGTATCATGCAAAAGAAACCCTGAAACAAATGACCAGTTTGTTTCAGGGCTTCTCTTTTCAAAATATATGAGGGGAAAATGAAAAAGTGTATATCGCTTCTTGCATGATTATCATACCAATGGGTTATTAAAAAACTTAGAGGGAAGTTATTAAATATGTATGAAATCCAAAATTTTTTTGTTTTTTGACAAACAGGTAAGAATTCACAAAAACGTTACAAACTTTTTGTGCAGCCCCATTGACAAATCCGGAGCTCGGGGTTACACTGTAGAAAATTGAGTTAGCACTCGAATGCAGAGAGTGCTAAAAGGAGTGGAATCTATGAATGCACAGAAGTATACGCAGAAGTCTTTGGAAGCGATTCAGGCTGCGCAGCAGCTGACGATTGAAAATCAGAACCAGCAGATCGAGCAGGTCCACCTGCTTGCAAGTCTCATCCGGCAGGAGAACGGTCTTGCGCCGCAGCTGCTGCGGAAGATGGGCGTGACGGTGGAAAGTCTCGACGCTGCCGTTTTGCAGGAGCTGGGAAAGCTCCCGCGCGTAACCGGCTCCGGCAGAGAAGCCGACCGCTACTATGTGGCAAGACCGGTCGACGAGGCGCTGAACCGCGCCGAAAAGCTTGCCGACGAGATGAAGGACGACTTCGTCTCCGTCGAGCATCTGCTGCTCGCCCTGATTGAGACGGCAGACTCGACCTTAAAGCGCCTGTTCTCCGCCTATAACATTACAAAAGAGCGTTTTTTGCAGGCGCTGCAGTCCGTCCGCGGCAACCAGCGCGTGACCTCCGATTCCCCGGAGGACACCTATGAGGCGCTGGAGAAATACGGCACCGATCTTGTCAAGCGCGCACGCGAGCAGAAGATGGACCCCGTCATCGGTCGTGATGAGGAAATCCGAAACGTGATCCGCATTTTGTCCCGGAAAACGAAAAACAACCCCGTTCTCATCGGCGAACCGGGCGTCGGCAAGACGGCAATCGTCGAAGGTCTGGCGCAGCGGATTGTCTCCGGCGAGGTGCCGAAGGCACTGCAGGATAAGACCATCTTCTCTCTGGATATGGGCAGCCTGATTGCGGGCGCAAAATACCGCGGCGAATTTGAAGAGCGGCTGAAAGCTGTTTTGTCCGAGGTCAAGAAATCCGAAGGCAGAATCATCCTCTTCATCGACGAGCTGCATACCATTGTCGGCGCGGGCAAGACCGAAGGCTCGATGGACGCCGGCAACCTCCTCAAGCCGATGCTGGCGCGCGGCGAGCTGCACTGCATCGGCGCAACCACGCTCGACGAGTACCGGCAGTATATTGAAAAAGACCCCGCGCTGGAGCGGCGGTTCCAGACTGTTCTGGTGCAGGAGCCGTCGGTTGAGGATACGATTGCAATCCTGCGTGGTCTGGAATCGAGATACGAGGTCTTCCACGGCGTCAAGATTACGGACCCCGCGATCATTGCCGCCGCAACGCTCAGTAACCGCTATATCACCGACCGGTTCCTGCCCGATAAGGCAATCGACCTCATCGACGAGGCTTGCGCCATGATCCGCACCGAAATGGACTCGATGCCGACCGAACTCGACGTCATCAACCGCAAGATTATCCAGATGCAGATCGAAGAGGCAGCGCTCAAAAACGAGGACGACGAGCTTTCCAAGGCGCGCCTTGCCGAGCTGCAGAAGGAGCTTGCCGAAAACCGCGAGCGCTTCAACACCATGAAGGCGCAGTGGGAAAACGAAAAAAAGGCAATCGGTCAGGTCCAGCAGCTGCGTGAAAAGATCGAGCAGCTGAACCGCGATATCGAAACTGCCGAGAAAAACGGCGAGTACGAAAAAGCTGCGAAGCTCAAATATGGCGACCTGCCGGAGCTCAAAAAGCAGCTCGAGCAGGATGAAAAGCAGACGCAGAATGCCAAGGGCTCGAATCTGCTGCGCAACAAGGTAACGGAAGAAGAAATTGCAAAGATCATCGAGCGCTGGACCGGTATCCCGGTCTCGCGGCTGATGGAATCGGAGCGCGAAAAGCTGCTGCATCTGGAAGATACGCTCCACAAGCGCGTCATCGGGCAGGACGAGGCAGTCCGCGTCGTTGCCGAAGCAATCCAGAGAAGCAGAGCCGGTATCCAGGACCCGAACCGTCCGCTCGGCTCGTTCCTGTTCCTGGGTCCGACCGGCGTCGGCAAAACGGAGCTCGCCAAAACGCTTGCCGCGGCGCTGTTTGACGACGAGAAGAACCTCATCCGCATCGACATGTCGGAGTATATGGAGAAATTCTCCGTGTCGCGTCTGATTGGCGCACCTCCCGGATACGTGGGCTATGAGGAAGGCGGTCAGCTGACCGAAGCGGTCCGCCGCCGTCCGTACTCGGTCATTCTGTTTGACGAGATTGAAAAGGCGCACCCGGACGTGTTCAACGTGCTGCTGCAGGTCCTCGACGACGGCAGAATCACAGACTCTCAGGGCAGAACCGTAGACTTCAAAAATACGATCATCATCCTGACCTCGAACCTCGGCAGCCAGATGCTGCTCGACGGCATCGGACCCGACGGCGAGATCACGCAGTCGGCAAAGGACCAGGTTGACAGCCTGCTCCATCACACCTTCCGCCCCGAGTTTTTGAACCGGCTCGACGAGATCGTCTTCTATAAGCCGCTCACCAAAGAGAACATCACGGGCATCATCGATCTGCAGATTGACGCGCTCAACAAGCGTCTTTCGGACAAACAGCTGCACTGCGAGCTGACGGAGGCTGCAAAGCAGCTGATCATCGACACCTCGTATGACCCGCAGTTCGGCGCGCGTCCGCTGCGCCGGTATATCCAGCACACGGTCGAAACGCTGATTGCAAAGAAGATTCTCGAAGGCAGCATCCTGCCCGGCGAGACCATCACCGTCGACGTACAAAGCGGAGACCTTGTCATCCGATAACCCAAGTCTTCGAACCTGCCGTTGCACCGATTGGTGCGGCGGCAGGTTTTTTACACCTTGCAAGTACGCGGCATTTCCGGTAGAATAGACGCGAAAGAAGGGATTTCATGGAACTCATCGCGCGCTACGGAGGACTCCCGGAGGCGCTCGCACCGTTCTGCGAGGCTGCGCCCATGCAGCGCCTGCGGCAAATCGGCATGCACTGCGGCTGCGAGTATACCGCCTGCCCGATCTACGAGGGCAAGGCGCCGTATACCAGATACCTGCACAGCCTCGGCGCAGCCGCAATCGTCTGGCACTTTACAAAGGACGCCGCGCAGAGTCTGAGCGCGCTGTTTCATGATATCGCAACGCCTGCCTTTGCCCACGTTGTGGATTTTCTGAACGAGGACCACCTGCGGCAGGAGTCAACTGAGGCGCCGACGCATGAGATTCTTGCCGGCAATATGCAGATACAGGCGCTTTTGCGTCCGCTCGGGCTTTGCACGCACGATGTGGACGACTATCACCGCTATCCGATTGCGGACAACGACTCGCCCCGGCTGTCCTCCGACCGGCTGGAGTATACGCTCGGAAATGCTTACCGGGTATTCGGCGCGCCGCCTGGCGAAATTTCTGCCGTCTATGGCAATCTCTTCGCCGCAGAGGCGGAAGACGGTCTTTGCGAGCTTTCGTTTCGCGATCTGGAGGCGGCGCAGACGTTCTCCCGCTGGTCGCTGCGGCAGTCGCAGTGGTTCGTGAGCGACGACGACCGTTTTTTCATGCAGGCGCTTGCCGATCTTCTGCGCTTTGCCATCCGGACCGGCGCTATCACCAAAGACGATCTTCTTCTCACCGAGCCGAGCGTGCTCGCAAAGCTGACTGCCGATCCTGTCTGCGCCCGATACTGGGCGCAATACCGCCGCATCACCGGCACCTGCGCCGGAAAAACGCCGCCGGAGCATACCTACGCCGTGCGCGTGCGCGCAAAGAAGCGGCACATCAACCCGCTCGTGCAGACGCACTCCGGCATGAAGCGGCAGACAGAGCTGGACGAAGGCTTTGCCGCGCAGCTGCGCGCGTTTTTGCAGGACGATTTTGACCGCTTCGTCTGGGCAAGCTTTGCAGACTGACGGAAAGGAGCTTTTTCATGGCAGGAAGATTCTCCCGAAAAAAGAGGACCGGCGGCACATCGTGGCTTCTGGGGCTGGTTCTGATGTTGCTGCTGGTCGGTGCGATTGTGCTCGGGGCAAGCTGGGTGCTGCGCGCGGCAAAATCAGTCGGCGCGCAGGACGCGCAAAAGGAGCCGGAAACCGCGCAGCAAGCCGCGCCGGAAGCTCCCGCCGCGCAGCAATCTGTTCCGGCGGCACCGGAAATCACGCAGGCGGATTCCGCGCCAGAACAAACGCAGGCGCTCCCGGCAGAGCAGGAGCCCGAGCCTGCGCGCGTGAGGCTGATGGCGCTCGGCGACAATCTGATCCACAACACCGTCTACTGGTCAGCAGAGCTGCCCGGCGGCGGGTACGACTTCACGCCCTTTTATGCTGCGATTGCGCCCGTGGTGCAAAGCTACGACCTTGCCTGCATCAATCAGGAGACCATTCTGGTGAGTGACCCCGCGCTCTACGCCAACTACCCGAGCTTCGGCTCTCCCGTGCAGGTTGCCGACGCACTGGCGCAGACCGGATTTTCCGTCATCACCGGTGCGACAAATCACTGCTTCGACAAGGGCGAAACCGGCATTCTCGATACCTGCCGGTATTGGCGCGAGCACTACCCCGAAATTACCACGCTCGGCATCCACGACTCGCAGGAGGACGCGCAGACGCTTCGCGTCGTGGAGAAAAACGGCATCCGCATCGCGATGCTCAACTACACCTACGGGCTCAACGGCGGCGCGCCGGGGAACGCCTGGATGGTCGACCGCTTTGTGACGTTCGACGCGGTGCAGGACGATCTGACGCGCGCGAAAGAAGCGTCCGATTTTGTCATCGTCTTTGCCCACTGGGGCGAGGAGGGAACCTTCCGCCCGAACGACTATGAGCGCACCTGGGCGCAGGTGCTTGCCGACGGCGGCGCGGACCTGATCATCGGCGGGCACCCGCATGTGGTCCAGCCCGCGCGCGTGCTGATGGCGGAGGACGGACGTGAGGTGCCGGTCTTTTACTCGCTCGGCAATTTCCTGTCCCATCAGACAAGCCCGGAGAATATGCTCGGCGGCATGGCAAGCGTCACGATCTGCATGGACGAAACCGGCGCATATGTCGAAGACTACGAACTGCTGCCGACCATCAACCTGATCACCAAAAATCCGGACACCGGCTGGTACAACTACTCCCCCATGCTTTTGTCCGACTACACCCCGGAGCTTGCTGCCACGCACCACATCCCCGGCTGCTCTTTGGACGCCATGCAGACGCTTTTTGATCAAATTATCTCCGGCACCGCCGGATAAAGAAAATCCGTACCTGTTTTCATTCAGGTACGGAGTTTTTGTTGTTACAGCACGCGCAGCAGAACCATATACACGGCAGTTCCCGCGAGGATGCTCAGAAACGTGTTGTGCTTCCATTTATGCGCCAATGCCGTCGCGCCGACACCCAGCAGCTGGCACACGCCGCCTGGATACCATGCATCGGGCACGCTCTTGAGGCAGTAGACCACCAGCACCGCCATGATTGCCGGCGGCAGCGCAGGCCCGAGCCGATCTAACCACGCGGGCATCTTCCGCTCGCCGGAAAACGCCAGAAACGGCAGCGCCCGCAGGAAAAACGTGCAGGCAAACGACACCAGAACCACAAGCAAAAATCTTCCCGTACTCACGCCTGCACCTCCTTTCTGCCCGCAAAAATCAGAATGCCGGACGTTGCCAGCAGCGCCGGGAGCATGAACCCGTTTGCGCCGAAGATCGCCAGCGCAAGCACTGCCACGCACAGCCCCGCCAGCGCCGGCGTATGTGTTTTCGCCGTTTCCCACTGGTCGATGAAAATCGTCACAAACAGCGCCGTCATGCAGAAATCGATACCCGTCAGATCAAAGGGGATGATCTGCCCCAGCATGCCGCCGAGGGCGGAGGCTGCCGTCCAGTAGATGTGGCTCAGCACCGCGAGATAAAACATCGTCTCGCGCCTTTCTTCCGGCGGAAGGCTTTCCAGTGTACAGTTCACGGCGTAGGTCTCGTCGGTGAGCGAATGGATCATATAGAGCTTGCGTCTGTCCATGTGTTTGAAATCATCAAGAAATGTCAGCGCGTAAAAGCTCTGGCGGCTGTTCATGAAAAGCGCTGTCGCCGCGACGGTCAGCAGCGACGCGCCGCTCGATAAAAACGTAATGAGCACAAACTGAAAAGCGCCCGTATACACAACCGCACTTGTAATCAGTGACTCCAGCCATCCGAAGCCCTGTTCCTGCATCAGAATGCCATACGCCATGCCCAGAAACAGGTAGCTGCAAAGAATCGGAATCGAGGCGACGAACGCTTTGCGAAACGCCTCTTTTTTCGTTGCCATGGTTCTTCCTTTCTGCGGAAAAAAGCCGCCGCTTTCGCGGCGGCTGCGGGTTTTTCAGTGTCTTCTGTGGTCGAGCTTCTTGGAAAACAGCATGCCGATGCCCTGCAGGATCTGCACGAGAGCAACCAGCAGAATGACCGTTACCCACATCACGTCTCCCTGCCAGCGGTAGTAGCCGTAGCGGATGGCGATATCGCCCAGACCGCCGCCGCCGAGGACACCCGCCATCGCAGAATACCCGAGGATCGTGCCGAGCGCAATCGTCACGCCGACGAGCAGCGACGTGCGCGCCTCGCCGATCAGAACCTTGACGATGATCGTGCCGTCGGTCGCGCCCATGCTCTTTGCCGCCTCAATGACGCCCTGATCGACCTCGTTGAGCGAAGACTCGACCATACGCGCGATAAACGGCGCCGCCGCGATAACAAGGGAGACGACCGTCGCCGTCGCGCCGTAGCTCTTGCCGACCAGCCACTTGGTAAACGGCGAGACCAGAATCAGCAGAATCAGAAACGGCACACTTCGGATCAGGTTCACAACGATGTCCAGAATGCGATAGATGACCGGGTTTCTGCGGATGCCGTTTTCGCCCGTGATACAAAGAAGAATCCCGAGCGGAAGCCCCAGCAGGTAGCCGAAAGCAGTGGACGCCAGAACCATGTACAACGTATCGCGGACGCCTTCGACCAGCGTCTGCACCATTCCGGGTTCAAACATGTTCTTCGCCCTCCAATACCTTCAAGTTATGCGCCTTGACATACGCCATCAGCGCTGCCAGTTCCTTATCGTCCTCCGGCAGCTCCAGCTTCACGCACGGCGCGTCCGCGTCCTGCATGCGCGCCAGCACGAGCCGCTTTGCCGCTCTTGTCTGCGGATGCGAGAAGACCTCGCTCACCGGACCGGTCTCCTGAATCCTGCCCTCGTCCAGCACTGCCACACGGTTGCAGATCTGCTGGATGACCTTCATTTCATGCGTAATGACGACAATCGTAATGTTCTGCGTCCGGTTGATCGTCTGCAGCAGCGAGAGAATCGACTCGGTCGTCATGGGGTCGAGCGCACTCGTCGCCTCGTCGCAGAGGATGATTTCCGGGTCGTTGGCAAGCACGCGCGCAATCGCTACGCGCTGCTTCTGCCCGCCCGAGAGCTGCGAGGGATAGGCGTTTGCCTTGTCGGCAATGCCGACGAGCTTCAAAACCTCCATCGCGCGCTTCTTCGCGTCCTTGCGGCTCATGCCGACAATCTCCAGCGGGAAGCAGACGTTTCCGAGGACCGTGCGCTGCATGAGAAGGTTGAAGTGCTGGAAGACCATGCCGATTTTCTGCCGGCAGCGGCGGATTTCCGGCTCGCTGAGCGTCATCATGTCCTTGTCGTTGACGTAGACCTTGCCGGAGGTCGGGCGTTCGAGCAGATTCAGGCAGCGCACCAGTGTGCTCTTGCCCGCGCCGGACAGACCGATGATGCCGAAAATATCGCCTTCGTTGACCTCCAGCGACACGTCGCGCAGCGCTTCAAAGTCTTCCTTTCCGTCGGTAAACACCTTCTCAATATGCTCTAATCGAATGACCGGTTTCATCAAATTCCTCGTTTCTGCCCGGGAAATCTTCCGGACATTGTTTTTTAGACATGGAAACAGAGCGTAGCAGGAAACCCTGTACGCTCTGCGCGTGGAAATCAGTCGTCAAACGGAACGACCGCGCCGTCATAGGTATCGTTGATATACTGGCGGATGGCGTCGGACTTGAGGGCGCCGACCAGCGCCAGAATCTTTTCCGAGTTCTCGTTGCCTTCCTTCACGGCGATGACGTTCACATAGGTCTTTGCCGCATCGGAATCAGACTTTTCATAGGCAAGTGAATCCTTTGCCACGGAGAAGCCGGCATCGAGCGCGTAGTTGCCGTTGAGAACCACATAGGCGACCTCGTCCTTCACACGCGGAACCTGCGCCGCTTCGAGTTCGAGAATCTCCACGTTGTAGGGGTTTTCCTCAATGTCCAGAACCGTTGCGGTCAGACCCGCGCCGTCCTTGAGCTTGAGAATACCGTTGTCCTGCAGGAGAAGAAGCGCGCGCGCTTCGTTGGTGGTATCGTTCGGAACAGCGATGGTGTCGCCCTCGGCGATGTCATCCAGAGAAGACTTGGTGCCCGGATAGATGCCGAACGGCTCATAGTGGATGCCTCCCGCGTTTACCAGGTGCGTGCCCTGCTCTTCGTTGAAGTTCTCCAGATAAGGAATGTGCTGGAAGTAGTTGGCGTCAAACTCACCGCTCTCGACGACGTTGTTGGGCTGCACATAGTCCTGGAACTCCTTGACCTCGAGCGTCCAGCCCTCGGCAGCCAGGATGGGAGCGACCTGCGCGAGAATTTCGGCGTGCGGCGTGGGGCTTGCGGCGACGGTGATGGTGCCCTTCTGCTCTACGGTATCGGAAGTCGCCTCTTCCGCGGGAACCTTTTCCACATTTTCCGCCGCGCTCTTCGACGCGCACGCAGCAAAAGATAAACTCAAAACAAGCGCCAGTGTCAGCGCAAGAACTTTTCGAAACTGTTTCATAAGGCATACTCCTTTTCCAGTATTTATCAATTTACGTTTTTTTACAGGAATTTGAGCAACAAAAAACCGGGGCTATCATCAGCTCCCGGGCAAATGGCTTTCGCGCTCAATCAAGCGTTATTCTCAGGCGAACAGCAACGCATGCCGAAGCACCTGGCCATGTTACATGCCCGGGAGAATAACATTCGCATCATCATGTTGTTCTTAGCAATGGTGTAACGGAACGTCATTGTGTTTGCCTCCTTCCAAAAAGAATACGCTCAAATTCGATGGTGTTATCATACACCAATTTACCTACTGCGTCAATGGGGAAACACATGGAAAATTTCACAGAATCGAGGGGAAATCCGGGGAAATTTTGCCGAAAATATACAAATTTTCTGTATATTCCTGAAAAACAGCCCCATCTCGCGCTTCAGCGCAGCAGATATTGAAGCCCGCCGACCAGACCGTATACGCCGAGAATCGTCAATACCCCCGAGACGAGCGTACCGCCGAAAATTGCGAGCCCGGCGCGTCGCTCATCCATGTCGGTAAGCCTTGCGAGCATGGAGCCAATCCAGCAGCCCACGCCCGTAAACGGGATGCACACGCAGACAAAAAGCGCCGGCGGACCGTATTTTTTGAGCTGCGCCTCATGTTTTTCCAGCGCCTGATGCGCATTTCGCAGCAGCCGGGGGCTGGTTTCCTTCTGCCCGAGCGGATGCTTTTTCATCCGCAGCAAAAACGGCACGGGAAGATAGGAGCCGATGCACGTAAGAAGGTACGTGAGATACCATTTGAGCTTCAGCGCGGCCGCCAGGATGATCGCGCCCTTATTTTCAATGAACGGCAGCATGGACATGACAAACACTGCCGCCGACCGGACAAACACGTTTCCGGACGAAAGCGCAGATGCCTGCGCGGCAGTCGATACAATATTCATAGCGTTCACCTCGCTGGAACATCAAAAATGGAAGACGCCGCATTGTACCACACTTTTTCCGATTCGTAAAGAGGAAAATCAGTCCGCATCACGATTTTCCGGCGTCTTATCGTAGTTTTCCAGAAAAGAAATTTTCCGCCCGCCGGTTTTATAGGCAATGACGGTATCCAGGCAGACATTCTCCATGCTCCGGAAAATATGCGCCTCCACATCGGGGTTTGTCTTTTTCAGCTCCCGGATCAGCTGCTTGACCTGCTGGCGCTTGGACTTTGCCTCCTCGTTCAGACGGCAGGTCGTGCAGGTGTCGGTGAAGCGGCAGGCGCACTGAATAAAGTGCAGGTCGTTGGCATCGCGCCACGCCTTGATGTCGTCCTCGCGGATCAGATACATCGGGCGAATCAGCTCCATGCCGGGAAAGTTCGTGCTGTGGAGCTTCGGCATCATCGTCTGCACCTGCGCGCCCCAGAGCATGCCCATGAGAATCGTCTCAATGACATCGTCATAGTGATGCCCCAGCGCGATCTTGTTGCAGCCGAGCTTTTGGGCAAAGCTGTAGAGATAGCCTCTTCGCATGCGCGCGCAGAGGTAGCAGGGCGACTTTTCCACATTGTAAACGGAGCCGAAAATGTCCGTCTCGAAAATCTCCGCTTCAATGCCGAGTCTGCGCAGATTGCCTTCTATGATCTGCCGGTTTGCCGGGCTGTAGCCGGGGTCCATGACGAGGAATTTTACCTCGAACGGATATTTGTTGTGCAGCTTCAGCTCCTGAAATAATATTGCCATCAGCATCGAGTCCTTGCCGCCGGAGATGCACACGGCAATGCGGTCATTCGGCTGCACCAGCTCATACCGCCGGACCGCCTTCGTAAAGTTGCACCAGATCTTTTCGCGGAAACGCTTGCGAAGGCTCGTCTCCACACGAAGCCGCGTCTGCTCGTCATCCTGCCGCGCCAGCTCCTCGCGCAGCCACGCCAGATATCCCCCCGCCAGGCTGTACGCCGCAAAGCCCTGCTCGCACAGCGCCTGCGCTGCGTCGAGACTTGCCTCCCCGTGCGCGCAGTAGAGCACCAGCTTTTTTCCTCGGTTCTGCGCCGCGAACGAAAAAAGTGCGTCCGGCAGAACCGGAACCGCACCCGGCAACATGCCGTATGCCCGTGTTTCCTCACTTCGCATGTCGACCGTCATGTAGCTGCCCGGCTCCCACTGCGCCAGCTCCTGTACCGTAACCTCCATCACAGCCGCCTCCTCCATACCCGTCTTTTCCGGAATCGTCCCAATTTTAGCCGGAAGCTGGCGTTTTGTCAATCAAAAGGCACAAAAAATCCCCGGCACACAAAGAGGAAGGGGAATTGTGTGCCGGGGATGCCGGGGACTATTTTATTTTGCCAGCTCTGCGCCAAGCTTGCGGCAGTTTTCCACCGCCTCGTCGTCGGGCGCTTCGCAGCAGATGACGCTGTCGCAGACCAGCTTCATGCCATTTGCCCTGCAGTCGTCCTCCCAGGTGCGCATCCATTCGCCGTCGCCCCAGCCATAAGAGCCGAACAGGGCGGCGTCCTTGCCGGAAAGAGAGCCCTTGACCGCGTCAAACATGGGCGCAAACTCGGTCTCCTCGAGTTCCTCCGCGCCCATTGCCGGGCAGCCGAAAGCGATGGCGTCGAAGAGAGCGAGCTTGGCGGCATCCGCCTGCTCGGAGGTGAAAAGCTCCGCCTCCGCGCCCGCTGCCTTCATGCCTTCGAGAACCGCATTCGCCATGGACTCCGTATTGCCCGTGCCGCTCCAGAATACAACCGCTGTCTTTTTCATATTACGTTATTCCTTTCTGATTGAAATCATGCCGGATTCTCCCCTGCCACGGCAAGGCGTTCCAGACTCGAGCCCGCGCGCCAGCTGCGGCAGTAGATATCGGTACATTTTTTATATTTTGCAAATGCCGCGCGCGCATACGCCTCGTCTCCGTAAACCTTCCAGAGTCCGGAAAGCTTGAAGTCGCGCGCGTGATGGTCGATAAATCCCTGCACGTCCTCGGGCGGATAGCTCAGAAACAGCCCGATCTCATGCGGAAACTCCGCCTCGTCCTGCAGCCGGCGGATGAGCGTCCCCACGCAGCGCCCGGGGTTCTGGTCGGTATAGCCCGCGTTTCCGAGCGTCCGGCGCGCCAGCTCGTTGTTAAGGTCCGTTTTCAGCCGCTCCGGGCGGTAGAGATACAGCAGCGCGTTGCCGTTTCGAAAGCGCAGCGGCAGCAGGCACAAGCCCTTCTCGCGCAGGCGCTGGTTGATCTCGCGGATCTGCCCAAGCAGCTGCTTTTTGTCTTCATACGCCGCGCGGAAGAGGCTGCCGGTCTTGATGCCGGCAAGCGTGGGCGCGCACTGGCGCACAACAAGTTCCTCCGGCATATTACGCGGGGCTCCCGACGTGCTTTTCCAGAATGCCGCGCAGCGCGGAAAGCGAGCTGGTGTGGCAGCGCTCAATGACGGTGTTCTGTCCCTTGATTTCGCTCATCGCGCCCTGCACCATCTTGTGGGACATCGTGCTGGTAAAAAAGATCATCAGATCGGCTCTGCCCATTTTTTTGCGCAGACCGCCGCCTGGCTTCGTAAAGATTTTGCTCTGACACCGATAGCTGTCACACAGGTCCTTGTAGCGGCGCTCCATACACTCGTTGCCGCCGAGAATCACAATGCTCATAAGATGCTCCCTTCTTTGGTTAGAGTAGTTTAACCATAAATTTAAAAAACATGCGTCCGCAGACGCACTGGAAAAAGCTTTCTTCCACTCCCATGTAAGTTAGAGCTATCTAACTTGACGCCATCATACCAGCTTTCAGCCCAGTTGTCAAGTATGTTTTTTGCGATGCAGGCGTCAGCTGGCAAGGGAAGTGTAACGAAACTGTAAAACAATGCCGGAAAATCTTGACGATTGCGTGCAGCGGCACTAAAATGAGGCAAACACCTGCCATTTGTGCAGAATTCGAGAAACAAGACACGGTCCCGTTTTTTGCGGACCGGAAAAGGAATGTTTTTATGCAGCAGCAAACCCCCGACTCTCCCGCTCTGCGCGGTCTGACCTCCGCCGAGGCGGACGCGCGCGCGGCGCAGGGTCTTACCAACCGACAAAGCGACCCCGGCGGAAAATCCGCCGGCGAGATCATTCGCTCCAACACCCTGACGTTTTTCAACCTGATTTTTGCCGTCATTGCGGTGCTTCTGTGCCTCGTCGGCTCCTACCGCAACCTGACGTTTCTGCCGGTCGTCGTCGGAAACACTCTCATCGGCATCTTCCAGGAGCTGCGCGCCAAGCGGATTCTGGACAAAATGAGTCTTCTGCATGCGCCGCATGCCGTCGCGCTGCGAGATGGGCTGGAATGTCAGCTTACCGCAGGCGAGCTGGTGCAGGGCGACGTGGTAATTCTTGCCGCGGGCGACCAGATTCCGGCGGATGCGACGGTTCTTGCCGGCTGCGTGCAGGTCAATGAAGCGCTTCTCACCGGCGAGAGCGATGAGATTGAAAAAGCGCCGGGCAGCAGCCTGCTTTCCGGCAGCTTCGTCGTCGCAGGCAGATGCCATGCCCGGCTCGACCGCGTCGGAGACGAGTCGTATATCGCAAAGCTCACGCGCGAGGCAAAAGCTGTTTCCGAGGGCGAGCAGTCGGAAATGATCCGCTCGATCAACCGCATCGTCAAATGGATTGGCTTTACGATCCTCCCGATTGGTCTCATTCTATTTGCGCAGAGCTATTTCTATTCCGGGGAAACGCTGCAGAAAAGCGTCGTCTCCGCCATCGCCGCCGTCATCGGCATGATCCCCGAGGGGCTCTACATGCTCACGACCATTGCGCTGGTTTTGGGTACCATGCGCCTTGCGCGTCGCAAGGTGCTGCTCCATGACATGAAGAGCATCGAAACGCTTGCGCGGGTCGACGTGCTGTGCGTCGACAAAACCGGCACCATCACCGAGCCCGGCATGTGCGTGCGGGAGGTCCACGCCGTACAGAGCGCAAAAACTGACGAGTTTACAGACGAAACGCTTGCGAACCTTCTGACCGACTACTGCCTCGCCGCGCAGGACACGAACGAAACCATGCAGGCGCTGCGCGCGTTTTCTGAGGCGCACCGGCTCGCGCATCCGCAGCAGGCGGCAATCGCGCTTGATGTCCAGCCGTTCTCGTCCAGCCAGAAGTATTCCAGCGTCACCTTTGAAACGGGCACCTATCTGCTCGGCGCGCCGGAGTTTGTGCTGAAGACGACCTACGCTGCCGTGGCGTCCGAGCTCAAGCCGTATCTGGACAAGGGCATGCGCGTGCTGCTGCTGGCAAAGTCGTGCGGGCAGGATGCGCCGGAGCCGCTGGGCTATGCGGTTCTGACCGGGCGCATCCGCGAAAACGCAAAGGAGACCTTCGCCTATTTTAAGGACCAGGACGTCACGGTCAAGGTCATCTCGGGCGATAATGCCCGCGCTGTCTCGGAAATTGCCCGGCAGGCAGGCATTGAAAACGCGGAAACATTCATAGACGCCACGTGCCTTATTACGGACGAGCAGATCGCCCGCGCAGCGGAAAGCTACACGGTCTTTGGTCGTGTCACGCCCGCGCAGAAGCAGAAGCTCGTGCGCGCCATGCAGGCAGCGGGGCATACCGTTGCCATGACGGGCGACGGCGTCAACGACATTCTGGCAATGAAGGACGCCGACTGCTCGGTCGCAATGGCGTCCGGCAGCGAGGCTGCCGCGCAGGCGGCGCAGGTCGTGCTGCTCGACTCCGATTTTGCCCGCATGCCGGACGTGGTGCTCGAAGGGCGGCGCGTGGTCAATAACATTGAGCGCTCGGCAAGCCTGTTTCTGGTCAAGAACCTGTTTTCTCTGCTGCTTTCCGTCTTCTCGGCGGTCTCGTTCATCACCTATCCGCTCGAGCCCGCGCAGGTGTCTCTGATTGCGATGTTCACCATCGGCATTCCGGGCTTTTTGCTGGCGCTGGAGCCGAACCATGCGCGCATTGAAGGAAGCTTCCTCAAAAAGGTGCTGCTGCGCGCGCTTCCTGCCGCGCTGACGGATGTTTTAGCGGTCGGTGCGCTCGTCGTCTGCGGCGAGGTGTTCGGGCTGTCGGACGGCGATATCGCAACGGCGGCGACGATGCTTCTTGCCGTGGTCGGCTTCATGATCTTAATTCGCATCAGCAAGCCCCTCACCAAAATGAAGTACGCAATTATCATCCTCAACATTGCGGGGCTGATCTTCTGCGGCATTTTCCTCAAGCAGCTGTTCGCGCTGAGCGACATGTCGGAAATCTGCGTGCTGCTGATGGTCGTTTTTGCCTTTGCTGCAGAATCTATCTTCCGCAATCTCTCGATGCTGGGCGCATTTTTAGAGCGCAAAACCGGCGCGCTCAGGGAAAAACTCAAGCAGCGGCGAAATGCGTAAATCGGTCGGCGGAAAAGGCTTTGCCTTTTCCGCCGCTTTGTTATATAATAGGACCAACACACTGGGATGGTCCGGGGAATTCAGGACCGGAATGGAGGCAGTGACAGATGAAGATTCTGATTGCCATGAGCGGCGGCGTGGACTCAAGCGTCGCGGCAGGGCTTTTGTGCAAGGACGGCAACGAGTGCATCGGCGCGACGATGAAGCTCTATCACAACGAAGACGCCGGCATACCGCGCGCGCACACATGCTGCTCGCTCGACGATGTCGAGGACGCCAGAAGCGTCTGCTACAAGCTCGGCATCCCCTACTATGTCTTCAATTTCTCCGACGATTTCGGAGAGAAAATCATCGATAAATTTGTCCGTTCCTACGAAGCCGGACTCACGCCGAACCCCTGCATCGACTGCAACCGCTATATGAAGTTCGACAAGCTTTATCAAAGGGCGGAAATTCTCGGCTGCGACCACATCGCGACCGGGCACTATGCGCGCATCACGTTTGAAAACGGGCAGTACCAGCTGCGCAAGGCGCTCGACGAGACGAAGGACCAGAGCTACGTGCTCTACGACATGACGCAGCAGCGGCTGGCGCGGACGCTCTTCCCGCTCGGCGAGCTGCGGAAAACCGAGGCAAGAGATCTGGCACGCGAGGCGGATTTCATCAACGCCGACAAGCCCGACAGTCAGGACATCTGCTTCGTGCCGGATGGCGATTACGCGAAAATCATCGAGCTGCGCACCGGCAAAAAGTCTGAGCCCGGCAATTTTGTGGACAAAAGCGGCAGCATTCTCGGCAGGCACAACGGCATCATCCGCTACACGATCGGGCAGCACCGCGGGCTGGGGCTGAGCCTGTCGCAGAAATACTACGTCTGTGAAATCCGCCCGGCGGACAACACCGTTGTCCTGGGAGAAAGCGCAGACCTGTTCCATCGCGGCGTGCAGGTACAGGATATGCACTGGATTGCCAGCAGCGCGCCGGAAACGGTCTTCCGCTGCAAGGCAAAGCTCCGCTACCGCCACCCCGAGCAGCCGGTTTGCGTCACCGTGCAGGAAGACGGCAGGGTGCAGCTGATGTTTGACGAGCCGCAGCGCGCGCCCACGCCCGGGCAATATGCGGTTTTGTATGACGGAGATATCGTGCTCGGCGGCGGCGTCATCGCGCGTGCGTTTGACCCGGATGAAAAGGAGGGGCTTTTATGATTTCCACAAGAGGACGCTATGCCATCCGCGTGCTCCTTGATCTTGCCGAGCATCGGGGCGAGGCGTTTACGCCCATGAAAGAGGTTGCCCGGCGGCAGGAAATTTCGCTCAAGTATCTGGAAAAAATCATGCCGCTGCTGAGCAAGGCAAATATGGTCGAGGGACAGCACGGAAAGGGCGGCGGCTACCGGCTGACCATGGAGCCCGAAAGCTACCGCATCGGAGACATTCTGCGCCTGACCGAGGTGGACCTCGCGCCCGTGGCGTGTCTGTCTGCACCATCCAATACCTGCCCCCGCGCGCCGTATTGCCGGACGCTTCCCATGTGGCAGAAATACTATGAAATGACGCTTTCCTATTTTGACGGCATCACCATCCGCGACCTCATGCAGGTCGAAAGCGGCGGCGACTATGTAATATAGGACAGCCGCGCACCGCATGTCTGCCATCTTCGGCGGGTCTTTTGGCGCTGCCTGGCAGGGTGCAGCTGCTTCTTTGTGAATACCTGCCAAATTTTTTGAAATTTTTTTGGAAGAACCGCTTGACAGGAGCGGTTCTTCGTGCTATTCTTTTATCAACCTACCAGAATAGTAGACAGATAGGATAAACATTTCGGAGGACACCATCATGAAATCCATCTTTGAAACGCTGCTCCGGGCGAACTTCCGCAACGGACGAATGTGACTTGCAGGAAGCTTACCAGAACCGTCCGTAACCAACCAGATATCGAATCAAAGAAGGAGAATTGTTATGTCCAACTATCATTTTGAAACCCTGCAGCTTCACGTCGGTCAGGAACAGGCGGACCCCGCCACCGATTCCCGCGCCGTTCCGATTTACGCCACCACTTCTTACGTCTTCCACAATGCCCAGCACGCGGCAGACCGTTTCGCGCTGCGCGACGCCGGCAACATCTATGGCAGACTCACCAACTCCACGCAGGACGTCTTTGAAAAGCGCATTGCCGCGCTTGAAGGCGGCGTCGCGGGTCTGGCGGTTGCCTCCGGTGCGGCGGCAATCACCTATACGATCGAAGCCCTCGCGCAGCAGGGCGATCACATCGTCTGCCAGAAGACCGTCTACGGCGGCACATACAACCTGCTTGCCCATACGCTCAAGGCATTCGGCGTGACCACAACGTTCGTCAACGCGCACGACCTTTCCGAGGTCGAAGCGGCAATCCAGCCGAACACGAAGGCAATTTACCTTGAAACGCTCGGAAACCCCAACAGCGACATTCCCGACATCGACGCGATTTCCGCAATTGCCCACAAGCACAATCTTCCCGTCGTGGTCGACAATACCTTCGGCACCCCGTATCTCATCCGACCCATTGCGCACGGCGCAGACATCGTGGTCCACTCGGCAACGAAGTTCATCGGCGGTCACGGCACAACGCTCGGCGGCGTCATCGTCGACGCCGGCAAGTTCGACTGGCGCGCCAGCGGCAAATTTGGCTTGATTGCCGACCCGAACCCCAGCTACCACGGCGTTTCGTTCGTCGATGCGGCAGGTCCGGCAGCATTTGCGACCTATGTGCGCGCCATTCTGCTGCGCGATCAGGGCGCTGCCATTTCCCCGTTTGCCGCCTTCCTGCTGCTGCAGGGCACGGAGACGCTGTCTCTGCGTCTCGAGCGGCACGCAGAAAATACGAAGAAGGTCGTCGACTTCCTGAAAAACCATCCGAAGGTCCAGAAGGTCAACCATCCGTCCCTGCCCGACCATCCCGACCACGCGCTCTACGAGCGCTACTTCCCGAACGGCGGCGCGAGCATCTTCACGTTCGAAATCAAGGGCGGGCAGGAAGCCGCATTTCGGTTCATTGACAATCTGGAGATTTTCTCTCTGCTGGCAAACGTCGCGGACGTGAAGTCTCTGGTCATCCATCCGGCAACCACGACGCATGCCCAGCTGACCGAGGAAGAGCTGCTCGATCAGGGCATCACCCCGTCGACCATCCGCCTTTCCATCGGCACCGAGCATATCGACGATATCCTTGCCGACCTCGAAAAGGGCTTTGCAGCCGTATAATATTGTCAAAAAAGCTGCGCCTCAACTGATTTTACCAATTCATCCCCCTATTTTTATTTCCTCTCTTTTTTCGCAATCCCCGAATCTATCAGCGCCGAGCCGCCTGCACCGTCTTCCGGTGCGGGCGGCTCGGCGTGCCCGGAACCATTTCTGCAGTCCTGTGAGGAGGTCTTCCATGCTCAATCAATTTTCCAGAACCCAGCTGGTGCTCGGCGGCGAGGCAATGCAAGTCCTTGCCCGAAGCCGTGTTGCCGTCTTCGGCATCGGCGGCGTCGGTGGCTATGCCGTAGAGGCGCTGGCGCGCTCCGGTGTGGGCGCGCTCGACCTGATCGACGACGACCGGGTCTGCCTGACCAACGTCAACCGTCAGATTCTTGCCACGCGCGAGACCGTCGGCAAATGCAAGGTCGACGCAGCGGAAGCCCGTATCCGCACCATCAATCCCAACTGTCAGGTGACGACATACAAGACCTTTTTCCTGCCCGGAGAAGAATCGCCGTTTGATTTCACGCAGTATGACTACGTGATCGACGCCATCGACACCGTCTCGGGCAAAATGGGGCTGGTGCTTGCCGCAAAGCAGGCGAGCGTTCCGATCATCAGCGCCATGGGCGCGGGCAACAAGGTAGCCCCCACCGCCTTCCGCGTGGCAGATATTTATGAAACCTCCGTCTGCCCGCTCGCGCGCGTCATGCGCAGGCTCTGCCGGAAAAACGGCGTGGAGCATCTGAAGGTCGTCTACTCGCGCGAACTGCCCATCCGCCCCGTGGAAGACGCTGCCATCAGCTGCCGCAATCACTGCATCTGCCCGCCGGGCACCGCCAGAAAATGCACCGACCGCCGGGATATTCCCGGCTCGACCGCGTGTGTCCCCTCCGTCGTTGGGCTCATTGCCGCAGGCGAGGTGATCAAGGACCTGACGCACTTCGACCGGGAGCATCGACAATCCGGCGTTTTGCACAAACTTTCTCTACGTTTTTTGTCCTAGATTCATAGTCTTCGTAAAAAATTGGATTTTTCGCAGAAAAGGCTTGATTTGTCAGGAAACGGTGCTATACTAGGCACAAATCACAGCACAGCCTGTGAACAACGAAATAACAGTCAAATTCAAAGATATATAGAGGCGCGGAACCAATCAGTCGCCTGCCCGAGACGCTCAAACGTCGCTGACGGCATGCAAAAGGTGCTTCCGCCGAAATGGTCCGGTGTTTGAGAGCCGGTACTGTTGGGCGTACAGAGAAAATCTGTACGACTGTCGCAATATGTTTTGCGGAGTGCTATATTCGATTTGCAGATGACATGGGTTGTTCCCATTTCAACGGTCGAAGCACTTTGCTTTGACCGTTTTTTCGTAACTTGATAAGGAGGAACATCCCATGAGAAGAATCGTATCCATCATTTTAGCAGCAGTCCTGTTCTGTCTGACGCTTACCGCCTGCGGCTCGCGGCAGAAGACCGATCTGTCGGGTGCAAAGACCATTGCCGATCTCAAGGGCGCGACCATTGCCGCTCAAGCAGGCACGTTCCACCTGGACGCCGTCGATCAGATTGAAGGCGTCGAAAAGAAGTCCTACCCCGACTTTACAGACCTTCTCAACGCCCTCAAGTCCGGCGCCATCGACGGCTACGTCGCCGAAGAGCCCACCGCGCTGGAGGTCTGCGGCAAGGACGATACGCTGACCTATCTGCCGTTTGTCAACAACGACACCGGCTTCACCGCAACCGACGCCGAGACCGGCATTGCCGTCGCGTTCCAGACAGGATCTTCGATGGTTGCAACCGTCAACGACATTCTTGCTACGATTCCCACCGAGACCCGTCAGGCGCTGATGGCGCAGATGGTTTCCCTGAGCGCGAACCCCGACACCGACGCAGGCGAGGCAATCGCGCTGCAGTCTTCCAACACCGACACCTCCAACGGCACGCTCCGCATCGCGATGGAATGCGCCTACGCCCCCTTCAACTGGACGCAGACGACCGATGCCAACGGCGCCGTCCCCATCTCCGGCAAGGATAACCTCTATGCCAGCGGCTACGACGTGCAGGTTGCAAAGTACATTGCCGCCGAGCTCGGCATGGCGCTGGAGGTCTACTCCTATGAGTGGGATTCGCTGATTGCCGCCGTGCAGTCCGGCGCGGTCGACGCCATCATCGCCGGCATGAGCCCCACGACAGAGCGCGAAGAGCAGGTCGATTTCACCGACTGCTACTACAACAGCAACCTTGTGGTCATTATCAAGAAGTAAGATCGAAGTATTTTGAACGGTACGGGTGAGATAAGATGGAATTTATCAGAGAAGTACTCGGAATCATCAGCCAATATTACAGCTACCTGCTTTCCGGCGTCGGCTATACGATGCTCATTGCCCTGATCGGTACAGCCGCCGGCTTTCTGATCGGTCTGATTACGGGCGTCATCCGCACCGCGCCGCGCTCCAAAAACGCCGTTGTGCGCGTGCTGCACAAAATCGTCAACGCCATCATTGCCGTCTACATCGAAGTCTTCCGCGGCACGCCTATGATGGTCCAGGCGATGGTCATCTACTGGGGCTACGCTTTCTTGAATGACGGCGCGACGCTGCCGCTGATTCCTGCCGGTCTTTTCATCGTCTCCATTAACACCGGCGCCTACATGGCAGAGATTGTCCGCGGCGGCATCATTTCCGTCGACAAGGGTCAGTTGGAAGGTGCCTACTCCGTCGGCATGACGCACGCGCAGGCGATGGTCAAGGTCGTCATTCCGCAGGTTCTGCAGAACATTCTGCCGTCGATCAGCAACGAGTTTGTCATCAACATCAAGGACACCTCGGTCCTGAACGTCATCGGCGTGACGGAGCTTTACTACATGGCAGGCGTCATCAAGCGCATCAATCTGCAGACCTTCCAGGTCTATACCGTCATCTGCGTGTTGTACTTCATCCTGACCTTCACGGTCACGCGGCTTCTGCGGCTTGCCGAAAAGAAGCTTGCCGGGTCTGACAGCTACACCATCTGCGGCAGCGGCTCGGATTCTCAGGCGGAAATTCACATCAGGGAGGCGCAGTAACATGGACGAGATTCTCAGACTCGAGCATCTGGAAAAGACGTTCGGCACGCATCAGGTGCTGCGCGACATCAGCTTTTCGGTCAATAAGGGCGACGTCATCAGCATCATCGGCTCGTCCGGCTCCGGCAAAAGCACAATGCTCCGCTGCGTGAACCTGCTCGAAGAGCCAACCGGCGGCAAGATCATCTTTGAGGGCAAGGACATTTCCGGGAAAGAGCTGAACCTGTCGCAGTACCGCGCGCGCGTGGGCATGGTGTTCCAGCAGTTCAACCTCTTCAACAACATGAACGCACTCGAGAACTGCGTCTGCCCGCAGCTGACGGTGCTGCACCGCAAGCGCGAAGAAGCCGAGAAAATCGCAAGAGACTACTTAGAGCGCGTCGGCATGTCCGCCTACTGCAATGCAAGACCTGCCCAACTCTCCGGCGGTCAGAAGCAGCGCGTGGCAATCGCCCGGACGCTCTCGATGAACCCCGACATCATCCTCTTCGACGAGCCCACAAGCGCGCTCGACCCCGAGATGGTCGGAGAAGTGCTCGACGTCATGCAGCGCCTTGCAAAAGAAGGCTTTACGATGCTGGTTGTGACGCATGAGATGGCGTTTGCGCGCGATGTGTCGAGCCGTGTGATCTTCATGGACGGCGGCGTGATTTTAGAGGATGCCGCGCCCGAAGAGATTTTCAACAACCCCAGGCAGCCCAGAACCAGAGAGTTTTTGAGCCGCTACCTCGCAAGATAACAAAACAGCCTCCCGGAGAAATCCTCCGGGAGGCATTTTTTTCGAAATTCCGAAAAATTTTTTCGCTTTCTGCAACATAACCGCTTCCCCGGCTGTATACAAAGATAGAAGCGGTCAAGCGCCGCTTCCCAAAACGCAAACATGATAGATATTGGAAAGGACCTGTAACACCATGAAAAAGCTTTTGATCTTCCCTATCACTGCAGCCATGCTGCTGAGCCTTGTCGCCTGCGCCCAGAGCGCAAAACCCGATGTTTCGCTAGACACGCCCGAGCAGGAGCAGACCGTCTCCGGCAGCACCCAGATTCCGAACCCCTGGGAAAGCTACGACACGGCAGACGCCGCTGCAAACGCCGCCGGTTTTACTCTGACCGCGCCCGAAGCAATCTCCGGCTCCAGCGCAAAAACCTATCAGGTGATGAACAGCGGCGACGGCGAAGTTATTTTTGAAATTCTCTTCGAGACCGGAGCTGACGGCGAGCGCGCCGCCTATATCTGCAAGGCGTCGGGCACGGACGATATTTCCGGCGACTACAACGACTATGCTGAAACCGAAACCCTTGACGTAAACAGCAGAAGCGTTACAATGAAAGGACACGACGGTCTTGTAAATCTCGCGCTCTGGACGGACGGCGGCTACAGCTACGCGCTGAACGTCTCGGAAGGACTCAGCCGAAGCGACATTGCCGCGCTCGTTGCCGAAATTCAGTAACAAACATACACCGGGCGTCCGGAAACTCCGGACGCCCGCAAACAGGGAGAACACGATGCAAGCAGCTTTGATTGTGGCGCCCGCGCCGTTTTGCGGGCAGCTATTGCGGGCAGGCGCAGCCCTTTTCCATGCCGCCGCACGGCTTTTCGCCGCGAAGGAGACATCAAAGGCAGCCGCACAGGACGATGTCAGCGCCCGCGCCGCGCAGATTCTCGACACCCACGGCAACGCCATTCTGCGCTACGCCTATTCCTACCTTCATAACATGGCAGACGCCGAAGAGGTTTTGCAGGACACGCTCGTGCAGTTTCTCAAGACCGCGCCCCGCTTTGAAAGCGAAGCGCACGAAAAGGCGTGGCTTTTGCGTGTGGCTGGAAATCTCAGCAAAAACCGGCTTTCCTACAACGCCGTGCGCGCGGCGGATGAACTGAACGACGAATTGGTCGCAGAAAACCGGGAGGATCTGTCCTTCGTCTGGCAGGCAGTCCGGGATTTGCCCGAAACATACCGCGAAGCAATCCACCTGTTCTACCACGAGGGCTGCTCGACCCGGCAGATTGCACAGATTCTGCAGCGCAGCGAAGCGACCGTCCGCTCCGATCTGCACCGGGGCAGGCAGCTGCTGCGCGAAATTTTAAAGGAGGCGTATGACTTTGACGAAGTATGATGAAGCGATGCAAAAAATCGAAGTAACGCCCGAAATGCGCGCGCGCATTCTCCAAAACGCAGCCGCGCAGTGCAAGCCGTCCGATCAGAAAAAGCCTGCCCGCGTGACAGTGCTTCGCCGCTTTGCCGCGCTTGCCGCGTGCCTGGCAGTGCTGCTGGCAGGTGCCGCTGCGCTTCCGCGTCTGATTTCCCGACCGGCGCAAAAGGAAGAAGCGGAAACCATGATCGCAAACGGCATGGAGGAACTTTCCTCCCGGGACGAGCTGTCTGCCGCAGTCGGTTTCCCGGTCAAAGCTGCCATGAGCCTCCCGTTCTTCCCGCAGGAGATTTTCTACACCTCCTATTGGGGCGACATGGCGCAGACCGACTACGCAAACGGCAGCGCCGGCGCGTGCCTGCGCCAGTCCGTCGGCACGGAGGATCATTCCGGCGACTGGAACGAATACCCCGCGCAGCAGACGATCACCGCCGCCGGCTGCACCGTCACGCTGAAAGGCGAAACCGGCAGCTATACGCTTGCCATCTGGACAGACGGCAATTACAGCTACTCGCTCAGTCTCTCGTCCGGTCAGCCGGAAAGCGTCTGGCAGACGATCATCGAGGGGGTGCAGTGATGGCACAGGTCTGGGTCAGCGAGGCAAGAAAGCTCATCTCCTGTCATGCGATCGAAGACGGCGAACGCTTCTGCTTTGCCTTTGAAAGCGATTTTTCCGTCTTCCTGCTCCGCCTTCTCGAGCAGTCGTTCCGCATCATGTAATCGCCCGAACCATAAACAGCGCCTCCCGGGTTCCTCCGGGAGGCGCTGTCTGCCTCTATACCAGGTATTTCTGCACGTCGGTCGAGAGAATCTCACGGTTTTTGAGCTCCAGCAGCGTCTTCATATGCGCCTGCGCCATGTGCGCACTCTGGTGCGCGGGCGTCTGCCACTGCTCGACGAGCAAGACCGTATCGTCGTTATCGCTTGCCAGATAGTAGTCGTAGCGCAGGCAGCCGTCTTCCTTCAGAATCGTCTCGCGCAGCCCGTGTTTTTCAATCTCGCGCAGAAATTCGCGCCCCCGACCGGGCTTTGCATGGTAGGTGACAAGAATCAAAAGCTTCTGGTCCATACAATCGTTCCTTTGCGTTTTTATATTTCTATGTATATAGTAGCACACCGCGCGGCAATTGCAACAGGCAGCAGGTTATGATAGAATCAGTCGAACACGAATGGAGGAATGACCATGACACGAAGAATCACTGCCCTGCTGCTGGCGCTTTTGCTGGCTTTGAGCCTCACCGCCTGCGGCAATCCGGCGCAGACCATGGACACCATCGAAAAAACCGCGCAGACCGTCCAGCAGATTACCGAGGTCCTGAACGATACCGAAGAGGACACCGAGTCTGCCGCTCTGCCCGCTTCCAAAGCGCAGGAACCTGCAGAAGAAGCTTCCGAAGAACCGGCGCAGGCATCCGATCAGGAAACCGCAGCCGAAGAACCGGCAGAAGCCGCTGCCGAGACGCCCGCCATCGACGAAGACGGCGTCTATACCACGAAGGACGACGTCGCGCTGTATCTGCATACCTACGGACACCTGCCCTCCAACTTCATCACGAAGAAGGAAGCAGAAAAGCTCGGCTGGTCCGGCGGGTCTCTCGAGCCGTATGCCCCCGGCAAATGCATCGGCGGCAGCCATTTCGGAAACTATGAGGGCATTCTCCCCGAAAAGGACGGCAGAAGCTACACCGAGTGTGACATCGACACGCTGGGCGCCGACAAGCGGGGTGCAAAGCGCATCGTCTTTTCCAACGACGGCTTGATCTATTACACCGAGGACCATTACGAGACGTTTGAGCTGCTCTACGGGGAGGAATCGTGATGGAGGTCTATCTCGACGGGCGGGCGCTGGACAGCCGCGAGGCGCTGCATCAGGCCCTCTCTGCGCTGCTGGCGTTTCCGGCGTACTACGGCAAAAATCTCGACGCGCTGCACGACTGCCTGACGGACCTTTCCGATCCGGTCCACCTGACCGTGCTGCACGCGCAGGCGCTGGAGGACGCGCTCGGCGCCTACTGCCGGAGCTTTCAGCGCGTATTGTCCGACAGCGCACAAGAAAACGAGCACTTCACCCTCACCTGGGAGGAATAAGCATGCCCCGGACCCGCAAGCGCGCAGGTCCGGGGCATTTTTACAGCTTTATGGCTCATAATTGCCGTGCGTCATTCCATCTCGCTCAGGCGGTACACAATTGCGGCAGTCTGCGCGCGGGTAAGCTTTCCTTTGGGCAAAAACGCGCCGTTCGAGCCCTGCAGAATACCCTCTCGCGTGCAGAGCGCGACGCCGTCTAACGCCCACGCGGAAATGCGCGATTGGTCTTTATATGCCGTCTGCGCAGCGCCGCCGGGAGCGCGCCCCAGCGCCGTCAGATAGCGCGCAACGACTGTTGCCATCTGCTCGCGGGTTAAGTAATCGTCCGGATGGAACGCGCCGTTGGAGCCGTCCATCAGCCCCGCGTCGCGCGCCCATTTGACGTAAGGCGCCAGCTCGCTGCCCGATGCAATGTCGCGGTAGCCGGTTTCGGCGTAATACCGGTAGCTTTCGTCCACCCCGCAGAACTTTGCAAGGCTCGTCACAAACTCGCCGCGCGTGATGGGCTTGTTCGGGCGGACGCGCCCGTCCGCTTCCCGGCTGAGAAAGCCATGATCCAGACAGAACGTCAGCGCGTCGTACGCCCAGTGGCTCTCTATCTGACTCTCGTCATAATAACCGCTGCCCGCCTCGTCGATGTCCAGATTCACGCCCGTATTTTTTGCGTCGTAGTACATGACGCCTGCCTCCGGCGTGATGCCCCGGCGCAGAAGCAGATCGCGCACGGTGACAAATTCGTAGCCCTGCTCCAGAAGCTTGTCGATCGCGGCAAGCGCGCCGTTTACGCTCGTCTGGTAGATATCGTGAACCAGAATGATCGCGCCGTCGTAGCTGCCGGCAAGGATGTTGCTGCACACCGTGTCAGCGTTGTGATACTTCCAGTCCTCCGGGTCGACCGACCAGTTGATCAGCGGCGAAGGCGCCTGCGCGCGGACGGTTTTGTTGGCGTTGCCATAGGGCGGGCGGATGTAGGCGGGGTTGTCTCCACCGGCGGCTGTGATGTAGTCCTGTGTTCGGCTGATTTCGTCTGCGATTTTTGCAGCGGATAATGTGTTGAGGTTTTCGTGGTTCTGCGTGTGGCTTGCCAGCTGGTGCCCCTCAGAAACCATGCGCTTGAGCGTCTCGGGGTAATTTGCCGCGCGGTAGCCGGAAACGAAGAACGTCGCCTTGACATCGCGCGCGGCAAGCTCATCGAGAAGCTGCGCAGTATACGCGCCCGGTCCGTCGTCAAAGGTGATGGCAATCAGCTTTTCGGTGAAGCCGGAGGCGGCGGCAGGCATGCACAGGGTCAGTATCAGCAGCAGCGCCAGTGCGGCGCGGAAGGTATTTCGTCTTTTCATGGGTTCATCTCCTTGCCGACATCATAGCACAAATTCCAGAAAATTGTCGTTTTTTCAGAAAAATTAAGAGTTTCCCTCCCTGCCGCGGCAGAATATGAACAATCTATGAACGAAACTCGCATTCTTTGTGAACATTTAGCACTCTCCTATTGACAGTGCTAACTTCGGGTGTATACTGAAGCTGTTCCAAGGGAAAGAGAAAAGCTTCCCGAGGAACCTGAATCCATCTATTATGGCAGCAAAAAGCAACCGCCGCGCAGGCTCGAAGACCCACGTCAGGCAGTCATGAAATGGAGGAATGTTTGATGTTGCCCAGCATTTTTGGTGAAAACCTGTTCGATGATTTCTTCTCTGATCCGTTTGAAATGATGATGCCGCAGAGCCGCAATCCGCTCTATGGCAAGCACGCAAAGAACCTGATGAAGACCGATGTCCGCGAGACAGAAAACAGCTTCGAGGTCGACATGGATCTTCCGGGCTTCAAGAAAGACGAGGTCAATCTGGAGTTGAAGGACGGTTATCTGACCGTCTCGGCAGACAAAGCCCTCGACAAGGACAAAAAGGACAACGAGGGTCGTTACATCCGGCAGGAGCGCTGGAGCGGCTCGTGCAGCAGAAGCTTCTATGTCGGCGAGAACGTCAAGCCCGAGGATGTCCATGCAAAGTTTGAAGACGGCATCCTGCGGTTGTCTCTTCCGAAGCAGGAGCAGAAGCAGCTTCCGTCCAGCACCTCAATTCTGATCGAGTAACCCAAAAACAACGGGCGCGCCGTGTGATACGCGGCGCGCCCGTTTGCTATCTTTTCCGGGCTTACAATCCGGCTTGGTTGGTGCTATAATGGTTTTGAACAAACGCAGCTTGATGCAGCGATACAGGAGGTTTCCATGGAAGGGTATTTTGAAAAGGAATTTGTGCTGACGCCCGACTACTGCGACGCGCGGGCAGGTCTTTCGCCCTATGGCGCGTTCACAATCTTTCAGGCAATTGCGACCGAGCACGCAGAGCGCATCGGCGTCGGCGGCGCGGCAATGGCAAAGCGCGGCGAGTTCTGGCTGACAGTCCACAGCCGGGTTGATTTTGTCGGGCGCGCGCACCTCATGCAGACGCTCAACGCAAAGACCTGGCCCGAGCCGTGCGATGAAACATCCATCCGGTGCTTCCGCAGCTACAGCCTGAACTGCGGCGATACGCCTGTCGCGCTGGGCAGAACGCAGTGGGCAATTCTGGGACCCGAGCAGAAGGTTGTGCCCTTCGGGCAGTCCGGCTTCCCGCGCGATTTCCCATTCACCGGGGAAGCAGGCATCACAGCCGCCCCGGTCCGCTTCCGCGACGATTTTGCGCCCGAGGATTTTGTGCGCACCTATACCGTCCGTCCGACGGATATCGACTTCGGACAGCATATGAATAACGTAGCGTATATCCGCGTACTGCTCGACTGCTTCTCCGCCGCGCAGATTGCAAGCGGTAAAATCGCCTCCATCGAGGCGCACTATGCCGCGCCCTGTCTGGAAGGAGAAACGCTCTCGGTCTATCGGAAGCCGGAGGGCGAAACCGTCCGCATTGCCATCAAAAAGGAATCCGGCAAGCCTGCCGTCCTCGCTGCCGTCCGTTTTTAAGCCAGCCCTCGGCAGAGTTTCGCGCCCGCAGGCGTGAAATAAAATAGAAATTTGTTTTATCCAGCGGCTTTCCCAGCCGAGCGCAGTCCCGGCAGGGATCGTGTGAAAGGGGCGGTCCTGGAGCCCCTTTCGCGTTCAATCACGCGCCCGCAGGCGACAGCTTTTCATAAAATGAAAAGCTGGAAAAACCCCCGCTGCCGAAGCAGCGGGGGTTTTTCGTCAGGAAGAGAGAAATGATGAGGAGGTTTGTATGAATTACACCCGTTCCGGATGGTCCTTCTGCCAGAGAGACTCTGCCGTGGGCTGCCAGCCCTCGGCGTATGCCCTGCACTTTTCGCACAGGTGCTCCGCGCTTTCCGGTGCTTCCAGGTCGGTCGAATGCGCGCCGGATTCTGCCACCATTTTGGGCAGAAGCTCCGGGTTTTCGAGCATCGGACATGGGCGCAGGTGGTTTTCGTTGAACGGCTGCCCCTTGCGATAGAGCTTGAACAGCGGCTGCTGCAGGCACTCCAAAAAACTCTTATCTCGGATGTTGGCGCTCGAGTAGTGGATAAAGACGCACGGCTCGACATCGCCTGCGGCGTTGATGTGGCAGTAGATTCTGCCGCCCGCAACGCAGCCGCCGGCAAACTCGCCGTCGTTCTGGAAGTCGATGCAGTACAGCTCCTTGCCGCCCGTTACGCCGCGAATTTCGCGCACGCGGTCTTTCATATACGTCCGCTGCTCGGGGGTCAGAAGCAGCGACGTGTCCGCATTCTGCCCAACGGGCATGTAGTGGAAATACCACGCGAAGACGCAGCCCTTGGAAATGAGCAAATCCAGAAATTCGTCGCTCGTGACGACCTTGTAGTTTCTGCTCGTGTAGCAGATAGATACGCCGAAGGGAATGCGGTAGCTGCGCATCAGGTCCATGGCCGCAAGCGCCTTCTGGAAGTGCCCGTCGCCGCGCCTGCCGTCGTTTGCCTCTTCAAAGCCCTCGATGCTCACAGAGACGAAGAAGTTGCCCACGCGGAGCATTTCCTTGCAGAATTCGTCGTCAATCAGCGTGCCGTTGGTAAAGGCGTGGAAGGCAATATCGCGGTGCTTTTCGCAGAGCCGGATCATATCCTTCTTGCGCATGAGCGGCTCTCCGCCGGTAAACAGGCATGCATGCGTGCCGAGCTCTTTGCCCTCGGTCAGAACGCGGTCCATTTCTTCGAATGTGAGGCTCTGCTTGTGCCCATATTCCGCTGCCCAGCAGCCGGTGCAGTGCATGTTGCACGCGGAGGTCGGGTCCATCAGAATCAGCCACGGGACGTTGATATCATACTTTGCCGCCGTCTGCTGCGCCACATGGTAGCCGCGGATGCCGCCTTCATAGACGGCATTGGTCAGGAACGTTTTGAGAATGTACGGGTCGTTGTCGCGAATCAGGCGCTGGGCATAATGCGCCCATTTGCCGTCCGGGTCGTTTGCAATCATGCGAAGCGTCTGGAAAGAGTTCTCGCTCCACACGTCGCTGTGGAGCTTTTCCACCATGTTCACAAGGTCGGTGGCAACCTGCGCCGCGTCCTGCGTCTGCCCTTTTTTGATGAGGTTGTCGAGAATTGTCTCAAATGCCTTTCGTTCGGCGGCGTGGGATAGTTTATCGGTGAGCGTCATAAAAGCCGTCCTTTCGTTTGTAAAACTCCGGGTTTTTGTCTGTAAGGTCAGTATAGTGGACCGGCTTGCGCTCTGGTATGGACAAACCGGCGCTCGTGCCTACTAACTGGGCAGCGCCCGGGCAACCGCCCAATTTTGCGACAAACGCGCGCCGCTGCCCAAAGAGGCAAATGCAGAGTGGAAGAAGCGGGAAAACTCACTGAAAATGCAGGAAATGCGGCGTGTGAATCGCACAATCTTTTTTCCCGCGCGCCGCAAAATTTTGTCGCATGGTACAATGTTTTTTCCCGCGCGCAATTTCCTCTTGAAAAATGCGCCCGCCGGTGGTAAGCTTGCACCATCTCAGAAAAGACACCGCAGAAAGGAGACCGAACCATGCGCAGCACCATGAACCGGATGCATACCGCTCGTTTCGCACAGGTCTCCTGCGCGCGCTTTGCCTGCTCTGAGAGCACTGCCATCATGATGATTCTGGACGCCATTTCGGCGTCCATTTTTGCGCTTATTTCCATTCTTTCCATTCGACTTCTTCCGGCGCAAGCCGCCCGAAACCTGACGATCTGCCAACCGCGTGCATGTCTTGCATGAGCATTTTCCGCTCCTGAAAAAGCTGCATCCCCAGAGGCTTCGCCACGTTTCGGCGGAGCCTCTTTTTCGTACCCTTTCAAGATCAAGCCCGTGATCAGACGGTATTGATAAAAACCCCAACGAAAGAGAGACTACCCCATGGAATTTTTCAACTTTGTGATGGCACTCAGCCCGATTGTCGTCGTTCTGGTCGGCATTCTGGCGTTTCACCAGTCGGCAAAAAAGGTTGCCCCGATCGCACTGGTCTGGACGCTGATTCTCGCCTTTACGTATTTTAACGTCACCGGCGCAACGTTCAAGGAAAACGTCGCGACGTATGACTCGCTCGTCTGGAAGGGCTTGAAGGAAGGTCTCAAGATTGTCCTGATGGTCTTCGGCGCGTTTGTGATTCTGAATCTGCTGCGCGAGACCGGCGCAATCGAAGACGTCAAATCCACGATTGCGAGAATCAGCGTCGACCGCCGCGTGCAGGTGGTGATCATCGGCATGATGCTCCCGATCTTTTTAGAGGGCGCGGCAGGCGCGGGCGCTCCGGCAGCCATCGCAGCTCCCTTCCTCGTTGCCCTCGGCTTTGACCCGGTGACGTCGATTGCCATTGCACTGCTCGGCGACGCAACGCCTGCCTCCTGGGGCGGCGCCGGTCTTACCACCATCAACGGCGGCGCGGCACTGGTGGACGCCGGCGTATCGACCGTGGCGCTCAACTCCGCAATGGTCGGAAGATTCCACATGTTCGGCGTTCTCGTCATTCCGTTTCTCATGGTCTGGATGGCATACGGCAAAAAGGGCTTCAAGGGCATCGTGCCGTATCTGACCTTCGCAGGCGTTTCGACGTGTCTTGTAATGTTTGTCCTGTCGAATTTTGTCGGCGCCGAAGTCACGTCGATGGGCACGGGTCTGATTTCGATTCTGCTGTCCGTTGCGTATGTGAAGCTCGTCGGCATAAAGACCCCGGAGGAATTCTGCAATAAGGAAGAAGCCCGCGCGCGCAAATATTCCTCGTTCCGCGCAATGTCTCCCTACATCTACATGCTGATCCTGCTGCCGGCAGTGCGCTACGGCTTCCCGGCGCTCGTTCCCAACGGCTTTGCGATCATGTGCACGTTCGGCTATATTTTCTGGGTCGACCTCGTGATTCTCGTCTGCAGCATGCTGGGTGCGGCGACGCTCAGAGTCAGCGTCAAAACCTACCACGAGGTTTGCAGGCGTACGGTCGGTCATGTCGCGCCGGTGCTGGTCACGATGGGAAGCCTTCTCGTCGTTTCCTACATCATGCAGTCTCCCAGTACGGGCATGATGAACCTGCTTGCCTCCGATATTGCAGCAATTGTCGGGAAATTCTATCCGGCAGCGGCAGTTCTGATCGGTTCGAGCGGCGCATTCATCACCGGTACCGGTCTGGGCTCGAACATCATGTTTGCCGACATGCACCTGCAGGCAGCTGAAGCGCTTTCCATGAACCCCATCACGATCTTCGCGGGGCAGAACGCGGGCGCTTCGCTCGGCAATCTGATCTGCCCGAACAACACCGTCGCCGCCTGCGCAACGGTCGACCAGATCGGCAACGAAAGCAACGTCATGAAAAAGACGCTCAAGGCATTTGCCGTCATTCTGGTGATGTATATGGTACTTGCCATGCTCTATACCTGCGTGCTGTTCCCGACGTTCGGCATGTAGGCGCCAGGTTTCCAATTTTGAATTGTTTACGAAAGGATGCGTTTTTATGAATCAGAAAAAAGTTCTCGGTGTCATCGGTCTCGGTCACGTCGGCGCGCACGTCGCCTACTCTTTGGCGGTACAGGGCATTGCAGACGAGCTGGTGCTGGTCGACGGAAACGCGCAGAAACTTGCCAGCGAAGTGCAGGATCTGCGCGACGCGGTCGCCTATCTTCCGCACCGCGTCACAGTCCGCGCGGGCAGCTATCAGGATCTCGGCGAATGCGCCGTCATTGTTAACAGCATCGGCAAAATTGAGCTGCTGCGCGAGACGCACGACCGCCTGACCGAAATGGACTTTACGGTCCCCGCCGTGCGCGGCTACGCGCAGAAGATCAAAGATTCCGGCTTTGACGGCGTTCTCATCAACATCACGAACCCCTGCGATATCGTCACGCGCGAGCTGGCGCTCGGGCTCAAGCTTCCGAGAGGCAGAGTTTTCGGCACCGGCACAGGGCTTGACACCTCGCGTCTTCTCAGCGCCCTGGCGCGGCAGACCGGCGTGGACCACAAGTCCATCACCTGCTACATGCTCGGCGAACACGGCAACCAGCAGTTTGCCCCCTGGTCCTGCGTCAGCTTCCGCGGCATGCCGCTCGATGTCTGGGCAGAAAAAGACGAGCGCTTCCGCTTCGACCGCGCTGCGCTGCAAAAAGAGTCCATCGGCGGCGGCTGGGTCACGTTCTCCGGCAAGTTCTGCACCGAATACGGCATCGCGACGACTGCCGCGCGCATGGCGCACATCGTGCTGCACGATGAAAAGGCAATCATGCCGGCAAGCGCAGAGCTTTGCGGCGAGTATGGAGAGTCCGACCTCTTTGCCGGCGTTCCGTGCGTGATCGGCGCAAACGGCGTCGAGGAGGTTGTGGAGCTTCCGCTCACCGACGAGGAAAAGGCAAGCTTCCACGCCTGCTGCGAGGGCATCCGCACAAACATGGAGCACCTCAAAGACCTTTGATTTTATCTGGAATTTTCTCATAGGAGGCTATGTATTATGAAAATCACTGTTACACCCAATCCGAACCATGGTATGCTTCCTGCGTCCGACAAGCTGGGCTTCGGCACGGTCTTCACCGACCACATGTTCCTGATGGACTACACCGACTGCGACGGCTGGCACAACGCGCGCATCGTCCCCTTCGGTCCCATTTCCGTCTCGCCCGCGGCAAGCGTTCTGCACTACGGCACCGAGGTCTTTGAAGGGCTCAAGGCATACCGCCGCCCGGACGGCGAGGTGCAGCTGTTCAGACCCTGGGAGAACGTCGCACGCCTGAACCGCTCGTGCGACCGGCTCGGTCTTCCGCGCATCGACGAGGAAGACGGCTTGCAGGCAATCAAGGAGCTGGTCAAGATCGATTCCAGCTGGGTCCCGTCGGACCCCGGCACGTCCCTGTACATCCGCCCGTTCCTGTACTCCACCGACCCGACCCTGGCGCTGCACGGCGTGCATGAGGCAACGTTTGCCATCATCCTCTCCCCGTCCGGCAGCTACTTCTCCGACGGTCTCAAGCCCGTCCCCATCATGGTCGAAACCGAGGACGTTCGCGCGGTGCGCGGCGGCACGGGCGAGGCAAAGTGCGGCGGCAACTACGCGGCGGCAAACCGCGCGGGCGACAAGGCAATCGAAAAGGGCTACTCGCAGGTGCTGTGGCTCGACGGCGTCGAGCGCAAGTACGTCGAAGAGGGCGGCGGCATGAACGTCATGTTCAAAATTGCGGGCAAGGTCGTCACGCCGATGCTCACCGGCTCGATTCTTCGCGGCGTGACGCGCAAATCGTGCATCGAGCTTCTCAAGAGCTGGGGCGTTCCGGTTGAAGAGCGGCTGCTCAGCGTCGACGAGCTGTTTGAGGCAGCGAAGAACGGCACGCTCGAAGAAGCGTGGTGCGTCGGCACGGCAGCGGTCATCTCCCCCATCGGCGAGCTTGCCTGGAACGACGACAAGTACGTCGTGAATAACAACCAGATCGGCGAGCTTTCCCAGAAGCTCTACGACGAGCTGACCGGCATCCAGTGGGGCACGAAGCCCGACCCCTTCAACTGGACTTGCATTGTCTGATTCAAAATCGCGCAAAAACGCTCCGTCATCTGAGATGGCGGAGCGTTTTCAACTGATTCAGGCGCGGCTGCAATAGATCACGATACGCGATTGTCTGCCGTAGGTGCAGGTGTAAAGGACGAGGGGATAGCCGCTTTCTGTGACCTTTTCGGTCTCGGTGGGACTGATGGTTGCGGTCTCGGAGACGACGTAAGTATTGACCGCGCCGTCTGTGCCGGTAAAGGTGACGGAGTCTCCGGCTTTGAGCATGCCGAGGCTTCCGAAGTGGTTGATGTAGTTGTGCCCCGCGATGACCAGATCGTCGGTCGCGGCGCTGCCGAACTGGCGGCAGGGCGCCATCTTGAGCCGCTCATAGTCCCAGTCGGACATGATCGGCAGCGACAGGTTCAGCGCCGGAAGATCGAGAACGCCAATATATTCGTAATCTCCGACCATGGTCACAGGACCCGTGGTATACGGCTCGTCGTCGGACTCCAGAATTTCGTCCATCGAAGGCTCGGGCGAGTGATTGATATGATCTTCCTGATTTGTCACCTGCGTTTCCATCGGCTTGCCGCCCACCTGTCAGAAACAGGGCTTTTTCCCAACTTGCACCCAAATTGGTGCTGCGTGCCAATAATATGGCACATGGAAATCACAAAATCAATACTTTCAGCCGATTATTCCGGCTGATTCTGGAATTTATGTCAGATTACAGGAAAAGCCAGGTTTATTTTGTGACCTTTGCCCCAAAATCCGCGCGGCGCTTCGTCACCATGAAGAAGCCTAAACATTCTGTTTGTAGTTTCAATTATACAGCAAATTGTTGCGATATGCATGATCAAATGTTAATTCTACGTAAAATAATGTAAAAAAAGTTGCAAATGCCGCAGCGTAGAAATCATAACCACTGGCCGTGCCGGTGGTTTGCACTAGCCCCCTTGGGGCATGACCCGGGCTGAGCCTATAGGCTCGTCGAAAAGTCTGCCAACCGCGCAGTTCTCCCGGGCTGCCCCTAAAGGGGCTTTTGTTTATTTGCCTCCTCTTACCGGCTCACCCGTAAACGGGTCTACGAACTCCTTGATACTAAGCTGGTCGTCTGTGTAATCTTCCTGAAGTTGATTTTTGATATACTCCTCTATTGCGCGCCTATTTCGTCCCACTGTGCTGACGTAATATCCCCGGCACCAGAAATGCCGGTTTCCATACTTATACTTGAGATTTGCATACTTTTCGTAGATCATTAAACTGCTCTTTCCCTTGAGATATCCCATAATCTGCGATACGCTGTATTTCGGAGGTATGGATACGAGCATATGGATATGATCCTTGCACGCTTCCGCTTCATGAATCTCGATACCCTTATATTGGCACAGCTTTCTGATCATCTGTCCGATATCCTGTTTGATCTTTCCGTATATGATCTGTCTCCTGTATTTCGGTGCGAATACGATATGATATTTACATTCCCACTTCGTGTGTGCTAAACTACTGACATCAAGTTTCATTTGGACTTGATTCCTTCTTTGATTTTTTGTTCTTGGTTGGCAGACCATCTTCATTTTATCAAAGGAGGATATTTTTTCTATGCATAGCTAAAGCTTTTTGGAACCACCGGCATTGCCGGTGGTTTTCTTTATACAAAAAAGTCCGCCGCGAGCGTACTCGCAGCGGACCTTACCGCCCGGATTTATGCCTGTGCCGCCGGCGCCTGCGCCGGTTTTTTCTGTGTGAGCTGGATTTCCTCGATGCGGTGATTGTCGACCTTTGTGACCAGCACGTCGAGATTGCCGCACGAAACGCGCTCCCCGTTCTCCGGCACGCGCCCGAACTGCTCCATCACCCAGCCGCTGACGGAGGTCATCTCCGAGTCGCTTTTCAGATGGAAGAAGCTCGCGAAATCCTCGAAGTCCATACTCGCATCGACCAGATACGTATCGGGTCCAGTCTTGCGGATGAAGACCTCCACCTCGTCGTGCTCGTCCCAGATCTCGCCCACCAGCTCCTCAAGAATGTCCTCCATCGTCACAATGCCGCAGGTTCCGCCGTACTCGTCGACCACGACGGCGACATGCGTCTTCTCCTTCTGGAGCTTCTTGAGAAGCCGGCTGATCGGCTCGTTTTCCAGCACGAAAACCGGCGGCACGAGAATGTCGCGGATGGGCTTTTTCGTGATGCCGCAGCCGACGTAAAAATCCTTCTGCAAAACCGTGCCGAGGATATGATCAATCGAGTCCTGATAGATGAGCAGCCTGGAGTATTTCGTCTCGTCGAACAGCGCGGCGATTTCCTCCTTGCTCGCCGTAATCGGAAGCGCCGCAAGGTCGACCCTGTGAATGAGGATGTCCTTCGCCTGCTGCTCGGAAAAATCAATCGCGTTTTTGAGCAGCTCTCCCTCGTTTTTGTCGATGCTGCCGTCCTGCTGCACCTCGTCGACGAGCATCAGCAGCTCCTCCTGCGACATTTTGCTCTCCGCGTTCAGGCGGAACACCTTTGCCAGCAGCTTCTTCCAGAGCGAAAACAGAAAATTGAGCGGCGTGAGAATGTAAAGAAACACCTGCAGAATCGGCGCTGAACGCATCGCAAAGCGCTCGGCGCAGTCCTTGGCGATGCTTTTGGGCGAGATTTCGCCGAAGATCAGCACCACCACCGTCACCACGACGGTGGAAATCGTCGCGCCCGCGTCCCCGTAGCACCGGACAAAAAGCACTGTGCCGATGGACGCCATAAGAATGTTCACAATGTTGTTGCCGATGAGAATCGTAGACAGCAGCTTGTCATACTGCCCGAGCAGGCGGCACGCCAGCGCCGCGTTTTTGTTTCCCTTCTCCGCAAGCGTTTTCAGCCGTGTGCTGTTTGCCGAGGAAAACGCGGTCTCCGTTGCCGAAAAATAGGCGGACAGCAGCAGGCAGGCCGCCATAATAATGATACATGTAGTTGTAGACAATTTTGAATTTCCTTTCTGTCGTCTGTTTTTTATTTCGTTCCGTTTTGCCTATAGACGCAAAAAAGCACGTCCGCCCTGCATCATGCAGCGCAGATATGCTCGCAAAAACAGATGGCAGACTGGTCTTCGCCCGGGATTGTCGCCAGCGTCGGTATCCATGCTCCGTGTAAGCCTCCTTCTAATCTGTAAATTGTGCCTATTATACCGGAAACATGCGCCGGTGTCAAGCCGCCGCATGGAACCGCCTGCCCCCGGCGTGGCAGGAAGTAGCAGAAAGAGCTGTAAAAAATTATTTTTCTTGGGATTGCAACGGTTCTCCCGCTCTTTTCACAAAAAAATCAGCACTCTGCATAATTGACAACCTTTCGCCCTGTGCTATAATGTGGGCGTCTGAAAAAATATAGAATAGTAGCGCCAAGGTGTCTGCCGCGGAAGCGGCGGGTGAAAAGGGAATCCGGTGTGAATCCGGAGCGATACAGTCACTGTGTACGGGAGTCGTCTGCAAGCCACTGGGAAACCGGGAAGGGCAGACCTGCGATGATCGAAGTCAGGAGACCTGCCTCGGCGTGGAATCTCAAATCCGCTGTCTACGGGTTGACCTTCCTGCAAGTTTGACTGCGCCGGGGCTTTTTGCCTTGCGCGCAACAGATGATACGGTTAGGGAGAACGGCTGCGGAAATGCAGCCGTTTTTATATTTCTTTCAGAACATTTTTGAAAAGAGGTAACACCCCATGAAAAAGACCCTCGCACTTCTGCTCGCAGCCGTTATGCTGCTGAGCGTCCTTGCCGCGTGCAGCAGCAAGGCAGAAACCCCGGCTGAGCCGGAACAGACCACCGAAGAACCCGCCCAGACGCCCGATGCGCCCGCAGAAGAAACCACCGAAGAAACCACCGCTGCCGAAGAGCCCTCGCAGGAAGAGCTCGATCAGGCAGCTGCCGATGAGGTTGCCGCTATGATTGACGCCATCTATGTCCAGACCCGCACCAACGAAACCGACGCCCAGTGCGAAGCTGCAAAGGCAGCATGGGACGCCCTGACCGACGCACAGAAGGCGCTCGTCGAGGGTGACGAAGCAAGCCCCGACTACTTCGGACTCGACACCGGCGATGCTTCCAAGGATGATCCCAGAAACCAGGACGATATTGGCGAGAATGAGCTGCTGGTCGTCTCCTTCGGCACGTCCTTCAATGACAGCCGTGTTGCAGACATCAAGGGCATTGAAGATGCGCTGCAGGAAGCGAACCCCGACTGGTCGGTCCGCCGCGCTTTCACTGCACAGATCATCATCAACCACATTCAGGCCCGTGACGGCGAGAAGATCGACAACATGACGCAGGCTCTGGACCGCGCAGTTGCCAACGGCGTGAAGAACCTCGTTGTTCAGCCGACCCACCTGATGCACGGCGCAGAGTACGACGAGATGTGCGAAGCGCTCGAGCAGTACAAGGATAAGTTCGAGTCCGTTGCCATCGCAGAGCCGATGCTCGGTGAAGTTGGTTCCGACGCTACCGTCATCAACGCCGACAAGGAAGCCGTCGCCAAGGCGATCACCGCAGCGGCTGTTGCAGATGCAGGCTTTGAGAGCCTGGATGCCGCCAAGGATGCAGGCACTGCCTTCGTCTTCATGGGCCACGGCACCGCGCACGTGGCAAAGGTCACCTACAGCCAGATGCAGGCCCAGATGCAGCAGCTCGGTTATGAAAACGTCTTCATCGGCACCGTCGAAGGCGAACCCGAAGAGACCTCCTGTGAGGCAGTTATCGAAGCTGTCAAGGCAGCAGGCTACACCAACGTCATCCTTCGCCCGCTGATGGTTGTCGCCGGCGACCACGCCAACAACGACATGGCAGGTTCCGAGGACGATTCCTGGAAGACCATGTTTGAAGCTGCCGGCTTTACCGTCGACTGCCAGATTGCCGGTCTCGGCGAGATTGCCGATGTGCAGGCGCTCTATGTCGCCCACACCAAGGCTGCTATCGAAGCTCTGAACGCTTAATACAAGTCACAAACCCATGCTCCGGGACAGAAATTTTCTGCCCCGGAGCAACGCACACTCAGGAGGACACCGAAATGAAAAAACTTCTTGCATTGACGCTTGCCGCTCTGCTGCTTGCCGCCGTTTTGACCGGCTGCGCCAGCGCTCCGGCAGAACCCCCTGCCGCTGATTCCCAGCCCACGCAGACAGAGCAGCCCGCTGCTGAAGAACCTGCTGCGGAGCAGCCTGCCGCCGAAGAAGAACCGGTTGCCGAAGAGCCCGCGCTTGCAGACGGCGTCTATACCGCCGATTTTGACACCGACAGCTCCATGTTCCACGCAAACGAGGCATGCGACGGCAAAGGTACGCTCACCGTCAAGGACGGCGAAATGACCATCCATGTCAGTCTCGTCTCCAAGACAATTCTGAACCTCTTCCCCGGTCTTGCCGAGGACGCACAGAAAGACGGCGCAGTGCTTTTGCAGCCCACAACCGACACCGTCACCTACTCCGACGGGCTTTCCGAGGAGGTCTACGGCTTCGATATCCCTGTTCCCGCGCTCGATACCGAGTTTGACCTTGCACTCATCGGCAAGAAGGGTGTCTGGTACGACCACAAGGTTTCCGTTTCGAACCCCGAGCCGCTGGAGTCCGCAGGCAAAACCGCGCAGGATCTGGGGCTTGCCGACGGCTCATATACCGCAGAGGTTGCCTTCTCCGGCGGCTCCGGCAAATCCCACATTGCTTCTCCCGTGACATTGACGGTCAAGGATGGCGCCGTCACCGCGACGGTCGTCTGGAGCAGCAGCAAGTATGACTACATGGTCGTTGACGGCGAACACTACGACGTTCTGACAACCGAGCCGGGCTCGACGTTTGAAATTCCCGTTGCCGCCTTTGATACGGACCTGACTGTCATCGGCGACACCACCGCCATGAGCACGCCGCATGAGATTGAATACACCCTGAACTTTGCGTCCGCCACGCTCACGCCTGCCGAATGAAAAAGCTTCTTTTGACGCTTCTTGCCGCGCTGCTGCTGTTTTCCGGCTGCGCGGCGCAGAAGCAGGAATCTCAGCCGCAGCAGACCGCCGCAGAGCAGACTGCAGAATTGGAACCGAGCGCCGCACCGCAGTGGGAGGAGCTGCGCTTTGATACATCCCTTCCGCTGTCCTACGCCACGCAGTTTTCGGTCCGCTATGCAGAAGGCGGCTACACGGACATCACCATCGGCAGCGATCAGGAATTTCTGCTTGTCGCGCAAGACGCTGCCGTCCCCGAAAACGTCCCATCTAGCATCACCATCCTGCGCCAGCCGCTTTCTCACATCTATCTCGTCGCCTCCGCCGCCATGGACTATTTCGACCGCCTGGACGCGGTGGACCGGATTGCCCTGAGCGGTCTGAAAGCGTCTGACTGGTACATTGAAAGCGCGAAGGCTGCCATGGAAGACGGCAGCATGGTCTATGCCGGAAAATATTCCGCGCCGGACTATGAGACAATTCTGGAGGCAGGCTGCGATCTGGCGATTGAAAACACCATGATCTACCACACACCGGAGGTCATCGAGCAGCTGCAAACCGTCGGCGTGCCGGTTCTCGTTGAGCGCTCCAGCTACGAATCGGATCCGCTCGGGCGCATCGAGTGGCTGAAACTCTATGCCGCGCTGGTCGGAAAAGAGGCGCAAGCTACTGCGGATTTTGAATCGTGCCTTGCCTCCCTCTCCGGCATTCTCGACCATCCGTCTACCGGGAAAACCGTCTCGTTTTTCTACATCAACAACTCCGGTGCGGTCAACGTCCGCAAGTCGGGCGACTACATTGCAAAGGCAATCCGCCTCGCGGGCGGAGAATACCTTTCCTTCGACGAAAGCGGGGAAGAAAACGCGCTTTCGACCATGACCATTCAGATGGAATCCTTTTACAGCGCCGCTGCGGATGCAGACGTGCTGATCTACAACAGCACCATCGACGGTGAGCTGCAAAGCATCGACGAGCTGCTGGCAAAAAGCCCGCTTCTGGCGGACTTCAAAGCCGTCAAAAGCGGCAATGTCTGGTGCATCACCAAAAATTTTTATCAGCAGTCGCTGGCGCTCGGCGACATGATTCTCGATGTCCACGCCGTTCTGACCGACGAAAATACGCCGGACGCGGAGCTGCGGTTCCTGCGCAGACTGTCATAACCAAAGGAGGAGCAGTATGGAACACAAGAAAACCCTTCGCATCTGGGGCGGCTTCCTGCTGCTCCTTCTGCTGACCATTGTTTTTCTGATCTGGAATCTTTTCGCGGGCAGCGTCCGGCTGTCTGCGTCTGAAATACTGGAAATCCTGCGCGGCAGTGCGGAAGGCTCGCAGCGCAGCATTTTGCTGCAAATCCGCCTGCCGCGGCTTGTTGCGGCGCTGATTTTGGGCGGCGCGCTGTCCGTCTCGGGCTATCTGCTGCAAACGTTTTTCCACAACCCCATCGCAAGCCCCTTCGTCCTCGGCATTTCCTCCGGCGCAAAGCTCACGATTGCCGTCACCATGATCGCGCTTTTATCGCGCGGGCATACCGCCTCGTCTGCGGCTCTGATCGCAGTGGCGTTTCTGGGCGCGATGGTCTCGATGGGCTTTGTCCTTGCCGTGTCGCAGAAGGTCCGGCACATGAGCATGCTCGTCGTCTGCGGCGTTATGATCGGCTATATCTGCTCGGCAGCGACGGACCTTCTGGTCACCTTTGCCGACGACTCCAACATCGTGAACCTTCACAACTGGTCGATGGGCTCGTTTTCCGGCATGAGCTGGGAAAATGTCCGGACCATGGCGCTGGTCTGCGGCGCGGCGCTGGTCCTTTCGTTTTTCCTCTCCAAGCCCATCCGCGCCTATCAGCTGGGCGAGGTTTACGCGCAGAATATGGGCGTTGCCTTAAAAGCCTTCCGCACGGCGCTGATTCTCCTTTCGAGCATTCTTTCCGCCTGCGTGACCGCGTTTGCAGGTCCCATCTCCTTTGTCGGCATCGCCGTACCGCACCTGATGAAGTCTCTGTTTCACTCTGCAGAGCCGCTGCTGCTCATTCCCGCGTGCTTTCTCGGCGGCGGCGCGTTCTGCCTGATGTGCGACCTCATTGCCCGCACCGCCTTTGCCCCCACCGAGGTCAGCATCAGCTCTGTTACAGCAATCTTCGGCGCGCCCGTCGTCATTTATATGATGGTGCGCAGAAAGGCAGGCTAGCATGGACGCCTATCTCAAAACGGAGCATCTGGATGCCGGATATGATGGAAAAGCGCTGCTGCACGACGTTTGTCTTCGCGTGCAGCGCGGCAGAATTGTCACGCTCATCGGACCCAACGGCTCCGGCAAATCGACCATTCTCAAAACGATCATCTCCCAGCTTCCCGCCATCGGAGGAAGCGTGGTTCTCGACGGGCAGGACCTGCGCAAGCAAAGCCGGTCAGATATCGCCCGCCGCATGGCAATCCTAATGACCGCCCGCATGAACCCCGAGCTGATGAGCTGCCGCGATGTGGTAAGCTCCGGCAGATATCCCTACACCGGAAGGCTCGGCGTTCTGCGCGCGGAAGACAAGCAGATCGTCGAGGAAAGCCTCCGGCAGACCGATGCGCTCGACTTTGCCGATAAGCCCTTCCGCGCCGTCAGCGACGGGCAACGGCAGCGGATTTTGCTGGCGCGCGCGCTGTGCCAGCAGCCGGAGCTGATCGTCCTCGACGAGCCGACAAGCTTTCTCGATATCCGCTACAAGCTTGAACTTCTGAGCATTTTAAAGCGCATGGTGCGCGAAAAGGACCTTGCGGTTCTGATGTCGCTTCATGAGCTGGACCTTGCCGCGCGCGTCTCCGACACTGTTGTATGCGTCGCAGGCGACCGGATTGACAAGGTCGGACCGCCCGAGGAAATTTTTACGCGCGACTACATCGCAAAGCTCTATCACATGGAGCCGGGCAAATACGACCCGTGTTTTGCCACACTGGACTTTGTGCCTTGAGGGATACTATGGATAACACATTCGGAACCTTTTATGCCGTTGGCGTCGGTCCGGGCGATGCCTCGCTTCTGACGCTGCAAGCGGTCAAAATTCTGGAGCAGTGCCCCGTCCTTGCCGCGCCGCAGACCGCCTCCGGGCAAATGCTGGCGCTGGACATTGCGCGCGGCGCGCTGGACCTCTCCAAAAAAGAAATCCTGCCGCTCAGGTTTACCATGTCCCGCGACCCGGCTGTCCGCGAGGAAAGCTACCGGACAATCTGCGCGCAGCTGGAGGGCTTTCTTTCGCGCGGGCAGGATGTCGCGATGGTCAATCTCGGTGACGTTTCGATCTACGCCACCGCATACTACATCTTTGACCGCCTGCAAAAAGCGGGCTTCCCTGCGAAAATGGTCCCCGGCATCACGAGCTTTTCCGCCGTCGCCGCCCAGCTCGGCTGGAGTCTGACGGAGGAGAATGCGCCGCTTCATATCATTCCCGGAAGCACGGACCTGCAAGCGGCGCTCCATCTCCCGGGCACAAAGGTGCTGATGAAGTCCGGCTCCGCCATCGGCGATACCGTCGCGGCGCTGGAGAAAGCCGGTCTTCTGGACCGCGCGGCGCTTGTCTGCGACTGCGGACTTCCCACGCAGAAGATTTATCGCGACCTTCGGCATCTGCCGGATGATCTCAGTTATTTTGCAACCATCGTCGTGCGGGAGGTGTGATCTGATGCAAGCTTCCGTTCCCCGGCTGGTTCTTGCCGGAACGAACAGCGGCTGCGGCAAAACGACTGTCGCCTGCGCCATTTTGCAGGCGTTTGTAAACCGCGGTCTCAAGCCTGCCGCCTGCAAATGCGGACCGGACTACATTGACCCGATGTTCCACAGCCGGATTATCGGCGCAAAAGCCTCGAACCTCGACTCGTTTTTCTTTTCGGACGACACGCTGCGCACGCTGCTTGTTGAAAACAGCCGCGGCTGCGGCGTGAGCGTCATCGAAGGCGTCATGGGCTACTATGACGGGTTGGGGCTGACCTCTACACGCGCAAGCACCTTTGAGCTTGCGCAAAAGACGCAAAGCCCTGCCGTTTTGATCGTGAACGCACGCGGCGCGGCGCTGTCCGTACTGGCAAGCATCGAAGGCTTCCTGCGCTTTCAGCCGGAAAGCGGCATCCGCGGCGTGATTCTCAACGGCTGCACCGCCATGAGCTACGCGGCGCTCTCGCGCGAATTGGAGACGCGCTTCGGCATTGCTGCCTGCGGCTATCTGCCGGCGCTCCCTGGCTGCACGCTCGAAAGCCGTCACCTTGGGCTTGTAACCGCGCAGGAGGTCGACCATCTCAAGGAAAAAATGCAGCGTCTGGCGCAGCAGGCGGAACAAACGCTGGCGCTGGACCGGCTGCTGCAGCTGGCAAACGAGGCGCCCGCACTTTGCTTTGAACCGCTCTCTCTTCCGGAGGCGGGAAAACCCGTGCGCATCGGCGTGGCGCGCGACCGCGCGTTCTGCTTTTACTATGAAGACAGCTTAAATCTTCTGCGCCGTCTGGGCGCAAATCTCATCGATTTCAGCCCGCTCCACGACAACGCTTTGCCGGAGGACCTCGACGGGCTGTATCTTGGCGGCGGCTATCCGGAGCTTTACGCGCAGGCGCTCTCCGGGAACGAAACCATGCGCCAAAGCATCCGCGAAGCAGTCTGCGCGGGGCTTCCGTGCATCGCCGAGTGCGGCGGTTTCATGTATCTGACCGAGGCAATCGGCGGCTGCCCGATGGCAGGCGTGCTGCCGGGCAGCTGCTTCGACACCGGCAAACTCACGCGCTTCGGCTACGTGACGCTTACCGCTTCGAAGGATAACCTCCTTTGCCGCGCGGGGCAGTCGATTCCTGCCCATGAATTTCACCACTGGGACGCAGAACAGCCCGGCAGCGATTTTACTGCCGAAAAGCCATCCGGCAGGCGCTGGACCTGCGCCGTCGCAACCGATACGCTCTACGCGGGCTTCCCGCACTTTCATTTTTACGCCAATCCAACCTTTGCCGTCCGTTTTCTGGACGCCTGCCGAAAGGAGTCTTTCCGCCATGCCGGAGCAGCTGAAACCCATGGACATTGAAGCGCGCAGCTTCGAGATCATCACCGAGCTTCTGGGAGACCGTAAGCTGGACCCTGAAAATGCGCTTGTGATCAAGCGCGCCATCCACACCACCGCGGACTTTGACTACGCGGACAATCTTGTCTTTTCCCCGCACGCTGTGCAAAAAGGAATCGAGGCGCTCAAAGCCGGCTGCGATATCGTCACCGACACGCAGATGGCGCGCGCCGGCATCAACAAAACGGTGCTGGAAAGCCTCGGCGGCGCGGTCCACTGCTTCATGTCGGATGCGGACGTTGCGCAGGAGGCGAAGCGGCGCGGCGTGACGCGGGCGTTCGTGTCGATGGAAAAAGCGGCGAAGCTTCAAAAGCCCTGCATCTTTGCCATCGGAAACGCGCCCACGGCGCTGTTCTGCCTGGAAAACCTCATGCAGGAGGGCGCGCTTCTGCCTGCGCTGATCATCGGCGTTCCGGTCGGATTTGTAAACGTCGTGGAGAGCAAGGAGCAGCTCATTGCAAGCTCCCCCGCTCCGTTCATCGTCGCGCGCGGCAGAAAGGGCGGCAGCAACGTCGCCGCGGCAATCTGCAACGCGCTGCTCTATCAGATCCGGCGATAAATGGAAGAATACATCATCAAAGACGGCAAGCGCCTGCGCCTCGGCTATACGACCGGCTCCTGCGCGGCGGCGGCAGCGAAGGCAGCCTGCTTCATGCTTCTGACCGGGCGCAGAAAAGAAACCGTCGAGCTTCTGACACCGAAGGGCATCTTGCTGAGGCTTTCCGTTCTGGAAATCACACAGGGTCCTGATTTTGTTTCCTGCGCCATCCGAAAAGACAGCGGCGACGACCCGGACGCTACGCGAGATACGCTTATTTTCGCAAGCGTCCGGAAAACGGACGCCCCCGGCGTTTTCATCGACGGCGGCGCCGGTGTCGGCAGAGTCACAAAGCGCGGGCTGGACCAGCCCGTGGGCGCCGCTGCCATCAACTCGGTGCCCCGGCGCATGATCGAAGAAAACGTCTGCGAGGTCTGCAGGCTCTGCGACTACCACGGCGGCATTTCTGTGATCATCTCTGTTCCGGACGGGCAGCGCCTCGCCCAAAAAACGTTCAATCCCCGCCTTGGCATCACCGGCGGCATTTCCATTCTTGGGACAAGCGGCATCGTCGAGCCCATGAGCGAGCAGGCGCTGGTCGATACCATCCGCGTCGAGCTGCGCCAGCGGCGCGAAACCGGTGCAGACTACGTGCTGCTCACGCCCGGAAACTACGGCGCGGACTATATTCGCGCCTGCATCGGCTTGGACCCCCGAACAGCGGTTCTGACGTCCAATTTTATCGGCGACGCACTGGAAATCTGCCGGGAGCTCGGCTTTTCGGGCGCGCTTCTGGTCGGGCACATTGGAAAGCTTGTCAAGCTCTCGGGCGGCATGTGGAACACACACTCCAAATACGGCGACTGCCGCATGGAGCTTCTTGCCGCGCACGCCGCGGCGCTGGGGCTGCGCGCGGAAAAGGTGCGCGAGCTTCTCGCCTGCGTCATGTGCGACGACTGCCTTCGCATTTTGAAAGAGGAGGGCTTGTACGCGCAGACGCTCACGCGCCTTGCTTCCCGCATCGAGGAAAACCTCGGGCATAAATGCGGCGAAATGACGGCGGGCGCGATTGTTTTTTCGAAGGAATATGGTCTTCTGTGCCAGACCACACAGGCACAGACGTTATTGCAGCAAATCAGGGAGGGCTGAACTATGGTACATTTTGTCGGCGCCGGGAGCGGCGCGGCGGACCTCATCACCGTGCGCGGCGCAAGACTTCTTGCCGAGGCGGACGTGATCATTTACGCGGGATCGCTGGTAAACCCCGAGCTTCTTTCCTACGCGAAGCCCGGCTGCGAGATTCACAACAGCGCAACCATGACGCTCGAAGAAGTCATCGCCGTCATGCGCGATGCGGAAGCGGCAGGCAAAACCACCGTGCGCCTGCACACCGGAGACTCGAGCATCTACGGCGCGGTGCGCGAACAGTTCGACGAGCTGGAAAAGCTCCAGATTTCCTACGACGTCTGCCCCGGCGTGAGCGCATTCTGCGGTGCGGCAGCGGCGTTAAAAGCAGAATACACGCTGCCGGATGTCAGCCAGACGGTGATCATCACCCGCGCTGCCGGAAAAACGCCTGTTCCGGAGAAAGAATCCATCCGCTCGCTTGCTGCCCATCAGGCGACGATGGTGCTGTTTCTCAGCACCTCCCTGACCGAGCAGCTGCAAAAGGACCTGCTCGCGGGCGGCTATGCAGAAACCACGCCTGCTGCCGTTGTTTACAAGGCGACCTGGCGCGATCAGAAAATCTTCCGCTGCACCGTGGGAACGCTTCACAAGACGGTCACGCAGAACGGTCTGACCAAAACATCCCTGATCGTCGTCGGCGGCTGCCTCGGAGGCGAGTATATGAGGTCTCTTCTCTATCACCCCGGCTTTTCCACCGAATTCCGCGAGGCAAGCGAATGACCGCGGCAATCTTCTGCTACAGCCGCGCCGGCTGTGAGACCGCACGGCGGGTTTTGTCGGCTTTCACCGCACACGATACCGTCTGCTATACGCTTGCGCGCTTTGCCCAGCCCGGCTTTCTGCCGCTTGAAAAAGGCGTCTACGGCGCGGAATTTTCGCGCTGCGGCGCGCTCATTTTCATCGGCGCGTGCGGCATCGCCGTGCGGGAGATTGCGCCCTTCGTCCGCAGCAAAAAGACGGACCCGGCAGTGCTTGTGATCGACGACCGGGCGCGCTTTGTCATTCCGATTCTCTCCGGACACATCGGCGGGGCAAACGCGCTGGCGCAGGCGCTTGCCGCCGCGCTGCATGCCGCGGCAGTCATCACCACCGCGACCGACGGACACGGCAAGTTTTCCGTCGATGCCTGGGCAGCGCGAAATGACTGCGCGATTTCCGATATGGCGCTTGCCAAAGCGTTCTCCGCTGCCATTTTAGAGCGCGACCTGCCGCTTATGAGTGTGTTTCCGATTGCATCCGCACTTCCGGGCGGAATTTTCGAAGCAGCCTCGGGCAAGCTTGGCGTGTACATCGGCTGCGACACAAAATCGCCCTTCGAGCAAACGCTGCGCCTGATTCCAAAGAAGCTGCGCGTCGGCATCGGCTGCCGCAGGGGCATTTGCGAGGAGGCGGTTGTGTCCGCCATCCGGCAGGTTTTTGCGGATCATGCGCTCGACCTGCGCGCTGCCGCGGGCGTCTATTCGATTGACCTGAAAAAAGACGAACCGGGGCTTCTGGCAGCTTGCCGGACGCTTCGTCTTCCGGCGCAGTTTTACAGCGCGCAGGCGCTTGCCGCCGTGCCGGGAAGCTTTTCGGATTCCGGCTTCGTCGCATCCGTCACAGGCGTGGGCTGCGTCTGCGAGCGCGCGGCGATGCTGGGCGCAGAGCGGCTTCTGGTTCCGAAAACCATCTGCGGCGGCGTCACCGTCGCCGTTGCCATCGAGCATTGGGAGGTAGACTTTGGGTAAGGTATTTGTTGTGGGCATCGGCCCCGGAAATTTTGAAAACATGACCATCCGCGCCGACCGCGCGCTTTGCGCCTGCGACGCCATCGTCGGGTATCCGGTCTATGTCGATCTGGTCAAGGACCGCTACCCCGGAAAGGCGCTCTATCAGACGCCCATGACGAAGGAGGTCGCCCGCTGCCAGCTGGCGCTCGATCTGGCGCGCGAGGGAAAAACCGTGTGCCTCGTCTGCTCCGGCGACAGCGGCATCTACGGCATGGCAGCGCTGGTCTTCGAGCTGCGCGGAGAAAGCATGCAGCCGGAAATCGAAGCGGTCCCTGGTCTGACTGCCGCATGCTCCGGCGGCGCGGTGCTGGGCGCGCCGCTGACGCACGATTTTGCCGTCGTGAGCTTATCTGACCGCCTGACCCCGTGGCAGACGATTGAAAAGCGGCTGCTTGCCGCCGCGCAGGCGGATTTTTCGATTGCGATCTACAACCCCGCAAGCCACGGAAGACCCGAGCATCTGGCGCGCGCCTGTGAAATCCTGCTGCGCGTGCTGCCGGAGAACCGGCTCTGCGGCATCGTCCGCAACATCGGACGCGAGGGGCAATCGCACCGCGTTCTAACGCTCCAAGAGCTTCAGACTGCACCGGTCGACATGTTCTGTACCGTCTTCATTGGAAACTCGTCCACCAAGGAGCTGTCCGGCGCGCTCATTACGCCGAGAGGATACCACAATGTATAATATCTGTGTCTTCGGCGGCACAACCGAGGGACGCGAGCTGGTTGAATTTCTGTCCGCGCAGCCCTGCAATGTGACCGCCTGCGTGGTAACAGACTACGCGCAGTCGCTGCTGCCCGCGTCCGGGCATGTGACCGTCTCGGCGAAAAAGCTCCCCGCGGGCGAAATCGCAGCCATGCTGCTGTCGCAGCGCTTCGATCTCGTCGTCGACGCCACGCACCCCTACGCGCAGTCCATCACCAAAAGCATCGCGCGCGCCTGCCGCGAAACCGGCACGCAGTATGTACGGCTTCTGCGCAAGCCCTCTGCCGTTTCCTCCGATGCTTTGTATTTTGAAACCACCGAGGAAGCGATCTCTTTTTTGCGCCGGACAAGCGGCAGGATTCTGCTGACCACCGGTAGCAAGGAGTTATCCCAATACGCTGCCATCGAAGACTTTTCAAACCGGGTCTGGGCGCGCGTGCTGCCCCTGGCGTCGTCCCTGGATGCCTGCCAGAAGGCAGGTCTCCCGCCCGCGCACATTTTCGCGATGCAGGGACCGTTTTCCGCTGCAATGAACGCCACCATGCTCCAAAGCATCACAGCCGCCTTTCTTGTCACGAAGGACGGCGGCGCGCCCGGCGGCTTCGAGGAAAAGGCGGCAGGCGCAAAACAGGCAGGTGCAAAGCTGGTTGTCATCGGTCGTCCGCCGGAGGCGGATGCCGGTCTTTCCCTGGAGGAAACCATCTCGACGCTTTGCAGCCGCTTCGGCTTTCCTCTAACCCCGGAGGTCTTCCTTGCCGGCATCGGTCCCGGCAGCGAGCACTTTCAGCTCCCCGCCATCCGCGAGACAATTCAAAAATCCGACTGTCTCATCGGCGCGCAGCGCATGCTGGACGCCGTCGCGCGTCCCGGGCAGCAGACCTGCGACGCCATTGCCCCGGAGAACATCGCTTCGGCGGTCCGCGCGCATCCCGAATGCCGGACCTTTACCGTCGTTCTCTCCGGAGACACCGGCTTTTTCAGCGGCGCGAAGAAGCTTCTTCCGCTGCTGTCCGGCTGCAAAGTCACGGTTCTTCCGGGCATCAGCTCCATGAGCTACCTGTGTGCGAAGCTGGGTGCAAGCTACGACGATGCGGCAATCGTCAGCCTGCACGGAAGAACCGCCGACATTGCCCGCGCCGTGCGCGCCAACCGGAAGGTCTTCGCCCTGGTCGGAGGGCCTAACGGCATGCAGGCGCTGTGCGCGCGGCTGGTTGACGCCGGCCTTTCGCAGGTGCGCGTCAGCGTCGGCGAGCGGCTGAGCTACCCGGACGAAAAAATCACCTGCGGCACGGCGCGAGAGCTGTCAGAGCAAACCTTTGACAAGCTGAGCGTCGCGCTGATTGAAAACGATCATCCCGACGCCATCGTCACTCACGGTCTGCCGGACGAGGCGTTTTTGCGCAGTCTGGAACCGGGAAAGCTTGTCCCCATGACCAAAAGCGAGGTGCGCAGCGTGTGTCTGTCTAAATTGCAGCTCACACAGGACGCCGTCTGCTGGGATGTCGGCGCAGGTACTGGCTCTGTTTCCATTGAAATGGCAATACAGGCATCGCGCGGGCGCGTCTATGCGATCGAAAAAAACGAGCAGGCGCTTGCGCTTCTGCAGGAGAACAAGACCCGCTTCTCACAGGAGAATCTGGACATCGTCCCCGGCGCAGCGCCGCAGGCATGCGAGGCGCTTCCTGCCCCGACGCATGTGTTTCTCGGCGGAACGTCCGGCAATCTGCCGGAAATTCTGGCGCTCATCCTGCACAAGAACCCGCACGCGCGAATTGTTGCAACAGCGGTGACGCTCGAATCCGCCGCCGCGCTGACCGGCTGCATGAAAAATTTCAAGAGTGCGGACTGCATTTCGATGCAGGTTTCCAAAGCCTCCGCCGCCGGAAGCTACCATCTGATGAAGGCGCAGAATCCGGTCTGGATTTTCACGCTGCAAAACGGAGGCGCTTGTTCATGAAATGGTCCTTGTATGCGCTGCTGCTCGGTTCGTTTCTCGATCTTCTGATCGGCGACCCGCACGGCTTTCCGCACCCGGTGATCGCCATCGGCAAGCTGATTTCCGTTCTGGAGCGGTTTTTCCGGCGGCTCTGCCCCAAAAATACGCGCGGCGAGATTCTCGCAGGGGGTCTGATCTGGTTTTTCACAGCGGCAATCTCCACTGCCGTTCCGGTTCTCCTTCTTTTTGCGGCGCAGCGGATTTCCGTCTATCTGCGCCTGGCGCTGGAGAGCGTCATGTGCTGGCAGATTCTCGCGGCAAAATCTCTGCAGGGCGAGAGCATGAAGGTCTATGCTGCGCTCAAAACCGCGACGCTTCCGGACGCGCAGAAGGCGGTCTCCATGATCGTCGGGCGCGATACGGAACGGCTCGATGAACCGGGCGTTGCGCGCGCGGCAGTCGAAACCGTGGCAGAAAACACATCCGACGGGGTCATCGCGCCGCTTTTTTATCTCGCGCTCGGCGGTGCCGGGCTCGGCTTTTTCTATAAGGCGGTCAACACGATGGACTCCATGCTCGGCTATGTCGAGCCGCCCTATAAACATGTCGGCTTGATTCCGGCGAAGCTCGACGATGTGTTCAATTTCATCCCCGCGCGGCTCTCGGCGCTTTTCCTGCTGGCGGCAGGCGCGCTTTTGCATCTGGATGTCAAAAACGGCTGGCAGATGTTCCAGCGCGACCGCTACAAGCACGCAAGCCCCAACTCTGCGCAGACAGAGTCGGTCTGCGCCGGGCTTCTGGGGCTTCGGCTGGCAGGCGATGCGTGGTACCACGGGGTGCTGCACAAAAAGGATTTCATCGGAGACGCAAAGCGGGAAATTTCCCCGGAGGATATTCCGCGCGCGTGCCGTCTGATGTATGCGGCGGCGGCGCTGGCGCTGTTCGTCTTCGCACTGGTCAAAGCCATTCTGATTTTCTGAGGAACCGCTATGCTATATGAAACGCAAAACCCGCACGGCGGCGATGTCTACGGCATGGAGGTCCGGCTCGATTTTTCGTCGAACGTCAACCCCCTCGGTCCGCCGCCGCCCGTGATTTCCGCGATGCAGCGCGCCTGCGCGCAGGTGCGGCAGTATCCGGACCCCTATTGCAGAGCCCTTACCCGCGCAATTGCCGCACACGAAGGCGTGCCGGAGCGCAGCATTCTGTGCGGCGCGGGCGCGGCGGAGCTGATCTATGCATACTGTGATGCGCTGCGCCCGAAAAAAATTGCGGAGCTGGCTCCGACGTTTTCAGAGTACAGCGCCGCAGCAGCGCACTTTGGGGCAAGCGTTGCGCGCTTTTCGCTCCATGCCCCGAACTTTGCGCCCGATGAAACGCTTTTCTCGTTTTTAGAGTCGGAAAAGCCGGACGCGCTGTTTCTCTGCACGCCCAACAACCCCACCGGAAAAACCATCCCCCGCGCGCTTCTGGAATCGGTCCTGCAGCAATGCAAAAAGCAGCACACGCACGTGCTGCTCGACGAGTGCTTTCTCGATTTTACGGACGAAAAAAGTGCGCGCGACCTTCTGCCGCAATTTGAAAATCTTCTGATTTTAAAGGCGTTTACCAAAAACTTTGCCCTTGCCGGCGCGCGCGTGGGCTACTGCCTGACAGAAAATCATGCGCTGCTGCGCAAAATGTCCCAAAGCTGCGAGCCGTGGAATGTCTCTCTTCCGGCACAGGCGGCAGGCGTCGCTGCCTTGCAGGAATGGTCCTGGGTTTCACGGGCGCGGAAAATCGTGCGCGAAGAGCGGACGTTTCTCTCGCAGGAACTTCTGAGTCTCAACATTTCGGTCTGTCCTTCCGAGGCAAACTACCTGCTGCTGCGCGCACCGCTCGGGCTGGATGCGGCGCTTCTGCGGCGCGGCATTGCCATCCGCAGCTGCGAAAATTACCCCGGACTCGGTCCCGGCTGGTACCGCATCGCGGTCCGGCTGCACGAAGAAAACGAAGCGCTGCTGGAAACCATGCGGCGCGTGACGGAGGAAGCAAATGGCATATAACATTATGGTTCAGGGCACCATGTCCAACGCTGGAAAGAGCCTGCTGTGCGCCGCGCTCTGCCGGATTTTCCGGCAGGACGGTCTGCGCGCAGCTCCCTTCAAAAGCCAGAACATGGCGCTCAACTCGTTCATCACCGCCTCCGGCGGCGAGATGGGAAGGGCCCAGGTCGTGCAGGCGGAGGCTGCCGGCATTGCGCCCGACGTGCGCATGAACCCGATTCTTCTCAAGCCAACCACCGACGTCGGCAGTCAGGTGATTGTAAACGGGCAGGTGCTCGGCAACATGCGCGCGATGGAGTATTACCGGCGCAAGCGGGAGCTGCTTCCCGCAGTGCTGGAAGCATACCGCTCCCTCGCGGCGGAATATGACGTGCTTGTCATTGAGGGCGCGGGAAGCCCGGCGGAGATTAACCTCAAGCAGGACGATTTTGTGAACATGGGACTGGCAAAGCTGGTGGACGCGCCGGTGCTGCTTGTCGGGGATATCGACCGCGGCGGCGTCTTTGCCCAGCTCTACGGCACGGTCGCGCTGCTGGAAGAAGACGAGCGCGCGCGCATCAAGGGTTTGATCGTCAACAAATTCCGCGGCGACGCTTCGATTCTGGAGCCCGGACTTCGCCAGCTGGAAGCGCTCTGCGGCATTCCGGTGGCGGGCGTCGTGCCGTATACGAACGTCGACATCGACGACGAGGACAGCCTTTCCGAGCGCTTTACAAAAAAGACCGCGCGAAAGCTTCTGGATCTTGCCGTCATTCGCCTGCCGCGCATCTCGAACTTCACCGACTTTTCGCCCTTTGAGCGCTTCGATGGCGTTTCTCTTCGCTATGTCGACCGGGTTTCCGATCTCGGCGCGCCGGACATGATTCTGCTGCCCGGCACCAAAAGCACAATTGCAGATCTCCAATGGCTGCGCCAGAGCGGACTGGAAACGGCGATTCTGAAAGAAGCTGCGCGCGGGACGCTCATTTTCGGCGTCTGCGGCGGCTATCAGATGCTGGGGCAATCTGTTTCGGACCCCGGCGGCGTGGAAGCAGCGGGCGTCACGCAAATCCGCGGCATGGGGCTTCTTCCCATGAACACGGTCTTCCACGGCGAAAAGGTCCAGACGCAGACGAAGGGCGTCTTTTCCGGCGTTGCGGGGCTTCTTTCCGGGCTGAACGGGCTTTCCTATACCGGCTACGAGATTCACATGGGAAGAAGTCAGGCGCAGCTGCCGCCGCTCACCGGCTCCGGCAATGTCTACGGCAGCTATGTCCACGGCGTCTTCGACGCGCCGGGTGTGGCAGACGCGATTTTGCAGGCGCTGTGCAAAAAGCGCGGGCTGGACGTTTCCGTCCTCGGCGCGTTCGACGCAGCCGCTTACAAGACCCAACAGTACGATCTGCTGGCAGACGCTGTGCGCGCAGGGCTCGATATGGACCTCGTCTACCGCGCCCTGCGCCGCGAAATCTGACACGAAAACGCACACGCTTCCGACAGCAAAACCGGACCTGCCTGATTGCTCAGGCAGGTCCGGTTTTTCGGTTTACGCAGCTTCACAAGCTGTTTTCGCGCGGAAACGCAAGGCTCTTTTCCATTGCCTGCTGCGCGCAGTGGTGGTAGGTTGTTCCCCAGAGCTCCGGCGTGATGCCGCCCGTGTAGCCGCAGTCGGAAAGCACCTTCAGGTAATCCTTCATCGGGAGCGTTCCATCACCCGGCACAAGGCACATTCCATTTTTCGGAAGATCGATGTCGATAAAATGCACGTGGCAGAGATCCCTTCCCAGCAGCTCTGCCGCCGTGGAAAAGTTCTCCCCGTTCAGCACCAGCGCCGGAACCATGCCGCTGACACCGGCGGAAACAATGTTTTCTGCCATGTCCGGATGCGCGTCCGTAATCTGTCGGACAGCAGCGACGGCATTGGACCACCAGACCTCCGCGTTTTCCTCCGCCCAACCGGGATGTGCGGAAATCAGATCGTGGTCCGCCTTTCCCTCCGCTGCAAGCGCGCCGCTTTCCGAAATCAGAAGCGCCTTGACAGATGTGGTTCCGATGTCAATTCCAAGAATATAGCGTTCCATGTAGTTCCTCCAAACAATTCCAAAACGCAAAATCAATCATAACCGTGCATATTTGTGAAGCTTTATGATTTCTTTTGACACGTCCAGTGTAAACCCATTTGGAGAAAAATACTATTCGTATCTTTCATTGTTTTCTATACATATACATCTTGTTTTGTATGATAATTGTTTCATTTTTCTATTTTCTTTTCTATCCGCTCATTTGTTTTGAACAAAAATGAATTATTTTGAACTTTTCTATTGACAAAAAAACCACGCCGTGCTATACTGCAATCGTAACGAGGAACCGGCTCGTGCTGCGGTGCAGAATACGCAGGGCGCCGGACCCTATATAAACGGATTTTATAGAATTTGGAGGAATTTGAACATGTACGATATTGATCTGAATCGCTACACCGAGGTTGTCGACAGCGCCATCGCGCTGCGTCCGCAGATTGAAAAGGCAGTCGACGAGATTTGCGCGCAGGGCTATTCCAACCTGTTTTTCATCGGCTGCGGCGGCACCTACGCCCACTCGCTGCCGATGATGTACTGGCTGGAGTCGACGACCAACAAGGTCGAGGCGCACGCTGTCATCGCTGCCGAGTTCATGGTCATGGGGCATAAGGCGTTCTCGAAGGACTCCGTCTGCATCTTCTCGACCCGCTCGGGCAACACCAAGGAAATCGTTGCCGCCGCAAAGTTCTGCAAGGAGGCAGGCGCGCGCACGATGGTCTACGTCTCCAACGACAACACCCCCGTCTGCGAATATGCCGATTATAAATTCTACAGCCCGGCAGAAGACCCCGATCTGTGCGAGGCGATCTACTCCTACACCATCTGCCTGCTCGGCAGATTCATGAAGAACGCCGGCGCGTTCGACAAGTACGACGAGTTTATGGCGCAGTATGCCGGTCTGACAAAGTACCTGATCGCGGGCAAGGAAAAGTTCGACCCGTTCTGCCAGGAGCTTGCAAAGAAGTTCAAGAACGTCGACTATCACATGGTCATCGGCGGCGGCATGCTCTGGGGCGAGGCATATGACTATGCAATGTGCATTCTCGAAGAGATGCAGTGGATCCGTACAAAGTCCATCCACGTCTGCGAGTATTTCCACGGCACGCTGGAGCTGGTGGAAAAGGACACGAGCCTCATCCTGTTCTACGGTGAAGACGAGACCAGACCGCTCATGGACCGCGTGCTGAAGTTCTCGAAGACCGTCTCCGACGAAATCACGATTTTCGACACCAAAGAGGTCGAGCTTCCCTTTACCGACCCCGAATTCCGCAAGATCGTCTCCCCCATCGTGATCTATGCCATCACCGAGCGCCTGTCCGCGCACCTGGCAAAAGAGCGCAATCACCCGCTCACCACCAGAAGATACTACCGCCAGATGGAGTATTGATCCCATGCAAAAAGCCGAGGCTCCGGCGAGCCTCGGCTTTTGAAAACAGCCCAGGAAAGGAAGGCAGCAAATGATTCGAGTCATCGGCGTCGGCGATTGTTTTGTCGACCGGTATCTATTTCAGAACACCATGTACCCCGGCGGAAACTCCGTGAATTTTGCCGTCTTCGCCCGGATGCTGGGGCATGAGAGCGCATTCTGCGGGAATCTGGCGCAGGACGTCTATGCCGGCATGACTCTCGATGCGCTGGACGCCTGGCACATCGAGCACGAGCATTGCCGGATTCTGCCGGACGGCGAGACCGGTCATGGCTCGATTCAGCTGGTAAACGGCGACCGCGTCATCTCCGACGACAACGACAACGGCTCGGCAAAGCGCGACCCGCTGCCTATTACGCCGGAGCTTCTGCAGTATTTGCGCGGCTTTGACCTCATTCACAGCGCCTGCTACGGCTTTCTCGAGCCGCAGCTGCCGCGCCTTTCGTGCGCCGGTGTTCCGATTGCCTTCGACTGCTCGGAAAACTGGGTGGATGAAGGCTATCTCAACGCAGTTGCACCTTACTGCTCCATCATTCTGTTCTCCGGCAGCGCCTATCCCAGGCAGCTGCTTCTGCGCCGGATGCGGCAGGCATGCGTCCTCGGCTGCGACATTGCCATCGGCACCGTCGGCGCGCAGGGCGCGCTGGTCTGGGATGGGCAGCAGCTCTATGAGCTTGCACCGTATCGCGCGGTAGGCGGCATTCTCGACACCACCGGCGCCGGCGATTCCTTCTTCACCGGCTTCTGCACCACATACATCGAAGGTCGCAAGCAGCTCATGGCGCTTCTCGATCAGGGCGCCTTCGATCTGTGCGCGCAGGACCACGCAAGCTTCCGCGCAGCGCTGATTCAGAGGAGCATGCACACTGGAAACGCGATGGCAATGCGCACATGTATGACGCCCGGCTCCTTTGGGCGCGGCGTTTCGATGGATCTGGAGGAAAAAAACTGATGCAATACCGCTTTGCTGCGTTCGATCTGGACGGAACGCTTTTGAACGACAAAAAAGAACTGACCCCCAAAACCCGCGCAGCACTTGCGCAGCTGCAAGCGCGCGGTGTACGGCTGATTCTGGCAAGCGGGCGCCATCCGAAGGGCGTTCTGCCGCTGGCGCAGGAGCTGGATTTCCCGGCGCAAAGCGGCGTGATCCTCTGCTTCAACGGCGGCTGCGCCGTAGACTGCCGGACGGGAAACGCGCTGGTGCGCTACTGCATGGACGGCTCGGTTGCCGTGTCGGTCATTCGCGCTTGCCGCGCCTTTGGTCTTCAGCCCCTGACCTATACGGACACCACGCTTCTTTGCGAAGACGCGCAGAACGAATACGTCCAGCTCGAGGCGCGGCTGAACCATCTGCCGGTCGTAGAGGTCCGGGACCTTTCGCAGAGCCTTCCCGCGCATGTGGATAAGCTGCTGCTGGTTGCGCCGCCGGAAACGGTGCGCGCTGCGCTCGAGCCCCTGCAGAAGCAGTTTGCCGGTGTGTGCGATATTTACTGCTCGGCGCCGTATTTTATCGAGGTCATGACCACCGGTGTCAACAAAGCCTCGGCGCTGCGTGCGCTTCTGGAAAACTTCGGCGCAGGTCCGGAAAGTCTCGTGTCCTTTGGAGACGGACAGAACGATATTCCCATGCTGGACCTTGCCGCCATCGGCGTCGTGATGGAAAATGCAAGCCCGGACGTGAAAGAACACGGGCAAATGATCACGCGCAGCTGCAATGACGACGGCGTCGCAGCCGCAATCGAGAGAATCTGGCAGCTCCCATCAGAGGAAAAGGCTTGATGCGCAGACGGCGCAAACGCCCCCGCATCGAAGCTTGACAGAACAGAAACCTGCCGATATACTATATAAATAAAAAGAAAATATTTGGAAGCATTTCGAAGGTCCTTTGGTCCGGCGAATGCGCAGGAGGTAGCGGCTTGATCAAGCAGGAACGGCATGCCCGCATTTGTGAATATCTCGACAAGCATCAATTTGCAAGCATCAACACGCTGATGGAGCAGATCGGTGCATCCAAATCGACCGTCCGCCGGGATCTGATGGAGCTGCAGGAGGAGAAAAAAATTGCGTTTGTGCGCGGTGGAGCGGCATCCACCAATCAGCAGTTTGTGCAGGAATCGCCGTACCACGTCAAGCAGAGTACCAACACCGCGGAAAAAGAACGCATCGGCGCGGCTGCCGCACAGCTGGTCCAGACGGGCGAGACGATTTTTCTTGCCAGCGGAACGACGACACGCGCCGTGCTGCCCGGACTGTCCGAGGTCGATTTTCTGAATCTGGTCACGAACGATCTGCAGATCGCGATGGATGCAGCCGAGATGGAGAACATCGCGCTGACCATGACGGGCGGCTCGGTGCGCCCCGGTTACTACGCGCTGCGCGGCGTTCTCGCGGAAGACAGCATGCGCGTAATGAAGACCGGCACGGCGTTCGTCAGCTGCGACGCCATCGATATCCAGACCGGCTGCTACATCGCAAACGCCGACGAGGTGGGGCTGCTGCGGCAAGTGGTCGAATCCACCAGCTATCTGGTCCTGCTTGCCGACCATTCCAAATTCTTCTCCGGCTCCTTTCTCAGCTTCTGTCCGATCGAGCGCGTGGATCTGATCATCAGCGACACCGGACTTCCGGCGGATCTGTGCGACGAAATCCGCAAAAAAAATATCAAGCTGATACTCGCTTAAATATGAAGAGTAAAGAGTAAGAGGAACCACATGAAATATTCCTACGCCATTTTTGACATGGACGGTCTGATGTTCGACACGGAAAACCTGTTTGTCACATCGTTTGAGACCGAGGTCAGCCGCGCAACTGGCTACCGCTTCGAGCGCGAGCAGCTCAAAAAGCTCATCGGCGTAAACGCCAGCAGAACGCGGGAGCTGTTTCCGCAGCTGTTTCCGGGCTGCCCCGTCAGCTGTGACGAGGCATACGCCATCAGCCATGTCTGGATGCAGAACTATTTTGACACGCACGGCGTGCCGGTCAAGCCGGGGCTTCGCGAGCTTCTGGACTTTCTGAAGGCAAACGGGTGCACATGCGCCCTGGCGACCTCCTCCAACCGCAGCGTCGCCGACTATTATCTCGCAGACGCGCATCTGGCGGATTATTTTTCCGTCCTTGTCTGCGGCGACGAGGTCACCCGCAGCAAGCCGGACCCGCAGACGTTCCTGCTTGCCATGCAGAAGCTCGGCGCGCAAAGCCCTGCGCAGTGCGCGGTGTTTGAAGACTCACGCAACGGTCTGCTTGCCGGCGCAACCGGCGGCTTTCCCGTGTTCCTGGTGCCGGACCTCATCGAGCCGACGCCGGAAATGCAGGCGCTGTGCTGTGCAACATGCAAGACGCTCTCCGATGCGATTGCGCTTCTGCAGTAACCCGAACCCATAAAAGGCGCAGAGCATGAGCTGCTCTGCGTTTTCTTTGCGGAAAATGTGCCTTTTCCCTTGCAAGCGGCGCACGGACGTCCGACAGGAGAAAGTAGCGGATTGGGACCGCTAAAGAAGAGGCAGGGATGAGCGTTACATCCCCATTTATGTAAGCGCGGCCGCTCCCACACGACTGCGGTTACAAACAAAAAACCGTGCTGCCTGATATGGCCGCACGGAAATAAAGCCCCTATCTTACTTAGATAAGTGCTGAATATTTCGGCTCCGGTCATGGCAAGGCACAGGGCAGCTCTCAGAGGACCTGACTTATTCTGACCAAGCAGACATCACAGTGACCGACTCGCGGGGCTTCTCACCCCATTCCACCTGCAAGCACATGGCTTACGCGAACTACCCGATATTCATTTTTTATCATGATAACATAGAAATACGCAATTACTAATATCATTTTTCTGCGCGATATATTGGATTTTGCATAACTTCATCTAAAAAATGAAATAGTCCACTGTAACATCTCCTACAGCACGAATTTTACGTCAGAGATCTTGATCTCCTGCGCAGTGAACTTAAAAAACTGCCCGTGAGACGCTTCTCTCACAGGCAGTTTTGTTGGTTTATGCCGCTGTATGGACCTTTTCCCAGCGGACGGTTGCGTAGAACGCGATAGAGCACACGGCGGCGATCGTCCAGCCGATGGGCCAGGAGATCCAGATGCCCGTTGTGCCGAGCGCCGTGCGGGACAGGATCTCTGCCAGCGCCACACGAAGGACTAAGTCCGTAAACGTGGCGACCATGAACTTTTTCATGAGCCCCGCGCCGCGCAGCACGCCGTCGGAGACGAGCTTGGCAGACACGATGAAATAAAACGGCGCGATAATGCGCAAAAACGCCACGCCGGTGTCCATCGCCCGCCCCGTGGGGCTGTCGAGGAAAATATGCACGAGCGGCTGCCCGGCGAATACATACAGCGCCACCAGCGGCACGCACAGCGCCCAGACGAGCTTGATCCCAGCGCGGAAGCCGGACTTGATGCGATCATATTTGCTGGCCCCGAGGTTCTGCGCCGTGTAGTTGGAAATGCCGTTGCCGAGCGTGGTGAGGGACGTAATGACCATGTTGTTGAGCTTCACCGCCGCGGAATAGCCCGCCATGACCGCCGCGCCGAAGCTGTTGATGACGCTCTGGATGATGATATTGCCGACAGAAATAAAGCTTTGCTGCAAAATGCTCGGGATGGCGATGATCGCAAACCTTCCAAAATGGTTCCACGAGAAGACGCGCACGCGCCCTTCAGTCGGGATTTTTGCAAAGCGGCGGAAGACGACCACAAGCGCCAGCACGCAGCTGATTCCCTGGCACAAAAACGTCGCCCACGCCACACCTGCAACGCCCATGTTGAACGCCGTGACGAAGAGGATATCGACCGCGATGTTGGATGTTGACGAACACGCGAGGAAGAGAAACGGCGTTTTGGAATCGCCCAGCGCGGAGAAAATGCCGGTCGCCACATTGTAGAGGAACACGAACGGAAGCCCGTAGATGTAAATATCGAGGTAGAGCTTCGAGTCCGCGAAGACTTCTTCCGGCGTCTTAATGAGCCGCAGAAGCGAATCACAGCAGAGCGTTCCCACGAGCATCAACACCGCGCAGATCACGCAGCTGGAAATGAGCGCCGTATAGACCGTCGTCTTGAGGTCATTGTACTGCTTCGCGCCAAAAAACAGCGCCGCCAGAACCGAACACGCGATGTTGCAGCCGAAGGCAAAGGCGATGAAGATCAGCGTAATTTCGTAGCTGTTGCCGACGGCGGCAAGGGCGTTGTCACTGATGAATTTCCCCGCCACGAAGCTGTCGGCGATATTATAAAGCTGCTGGAAGATGATGCTGCCGAACAGCGGCAGGCAGAACTGCCAGAGGACTTTTTCAGGCTTACCGGTCGTCAAATCCTTATTCATGGCGCATCGCCTCCTGCGCGTTTCCCGCAAAGGCGACGCCCTCTGCTGCATAGGAGAGAATCACGCCAAGCCCGCAGATCACCTGAAATGCGCGGGCGTGCTGCGCTTCCCCAAGCGCCATGCCAAGAGTAACGCCAAAGAGCATCGTGACGCAGAACGCCTTTTCCCAGACGGATGCGTTCGCTTTTGTATGAACCATATGAAAAATCAGGACGATCATAGCTGCGTCCAAAAGGCCTGCCATACAGGTTTCCAAAACTATTTCCACGCCGTGCCTCACTTTCTCGCTGCCGTAGCCGCCGCGATGACGTTTGCCGCGCCGTCGATGCCATACTCACTCGAAGATAGCATCAGATCGTAGCTTTCCGGTTCGCCCCAGAGCGTGTCCGCATAGAAATCAAAGTGGTGCTTACGCATCCGGTCGACCTTCTGCGCTTTGTGTAGGGCGCGTTTTTCATCCAAACCGTTGCGTTCTGCAATGCGTTTGGCACGGTCGGCGCTGTCCGCGTAAATGAAGACGGAGAGCGGATGATACCCCGCGCTCCTTAAAATCGCGGAGGCGCATCTGCCGATGATGACGCAGTCGCCCTTCTCCGCAAGCTCTATGATCACGCGCCGCTCGGCTTCAAAGACCCGCGCTTCTTCCGAGTAAAACGCCTCGCCCAGCGCGGCGGTGTCCGCAAAGGGATTGCCCGAGACGGCAATGCCAAAATCCTCGCCCTTTTCGTCGTATTCCGCGACGGCGGTTTCGGAAAGCCCCGCTTCCTGCGCGGCTTTTTGAATGAGGCATTTATCGTAGCAGGGAATCCCCAGCTTTTTTGCGACTGCTTCGCCAATTTCCCGGCCGCCGCTGCCATACTGGCGGCTGATGCAGATGATCGTCCGTTCCATCATTTCTCGCTCCTGTCCTACGTTTATTTCTCTTGACCGCCCCCTATCGTAGCAGAAATATGAAATATGTAAAATCTATATTTGACATTTCCGATATATCAAAATAGAATAGCAGAAAACAATGCGGCGAGGTTACAGCGCGATGTACATCAACTATGAATACTACCGGATTTTTTATCACGTCGCAAAGTGCGGCAATCTGACGAAGGCGGCGGAGGCGCTGCAAAACAGCCAGCCGAATCTGACACGTGCCATCCGCAATTTAGAGTCTGAGATCGGCTGCCCGCTTTTTTCGCGCACGAACCGGGGCATGATTTTAACCCCGGAGGGCGAGGAGCTGTACCGGCACATTCAGGTTGCCTGCACGGAAATTGAAGCAGGCGAAGCCGCCGTGACGCAGAGCCGGACGTTAGAGCGCGGGAACGTGTTTCTGGCGGCAAGCGAGGGTGCGCTCCGGTGTTTACTCCTGCCGGTACTTAAAAGGTATCAGGAAAAGTACCCCGGCGTGCATCTTCGCATCAGCAACCACTCCACGCCGCAGGCGGTCGCGGCGCTCCACGAAACGACGGCAGATTTTGCGGTCATCACAACGCCGGTTACGCTCTCGCCGTCTCTCACGCAGACGATCGTCAAAGAAATTCGGGAGGTTCCGATCTGCGCGCCGGCCTTTTCCGGTTTGCTTGGACGAAGCGTCGCGCTTTCCGAGCTGGAAGCGTATCCACTCATCACGCTCGGCGCGGGCACGACCTCCCATGCGTTCTACGTCTCTGTTTTCACCGCGCAAAATCTTGCGTTCCATCCAGCCATCGAAGCCGCCACGGCGGATCAGATCATCCCAATGGCAGAAGCGGGTCTTGGCGTCGGCATCGTGCCGGAGGCGTTCATTCGTCCGTCTGATAATGTGCGCCGCATCGAACTGCAAGAGCCCCTCCCGCTGCGTGCCGTGTGCATCGTGAAACGGAAGGGGCAGCCTTTGAGCGTCGCCGCAAGGGAACTGGAGCGGATGCTGCTGGCGGCTGGGGCTCAGAGCACCTGACTCAGATTTGCTGCTTCAAAAGCCGAAGCAGCTTTTCTTTTCTGTAGTGCAGCGTCATCACCGGGATTCCTGTTTTCTCGCTGTAGGCACGCAGGGTCAGCGGCGGCGTTTGCAGATATAACGCACGAAGCAGCGCCGCGTCTTCCTCCGGAAGTGCATCTACTACTTCACGAACGCGCTGCACCGCAAGGGTATGTAGGATGTTTTCTTCCACATCGGCGTCTGGGTCCGGAATGACTTCCTCGCCGGTAGACTCTTTGTCTACCTGCGCAAAAAGAGAAATGATCGTCCACCCCTTTTTACTTTCCGCAAGATAGTCGCTGCGCCGCTTCTCGGTTCGGCTTTGCAGATATTCCTCCTTCGAGCATTCCAGAACGTCGTTTTTCATATTCAAAAAGAACCTGTCTTTGTTCTCGGGATCACGGACGAAGTCCAGATATTCCGCGCCGCTCATCTCGATCCATTCTACGACGTCGCTGTTTTGCTTTCTTCTGAAGTACCTCGTTTTCAAGATACATTCCTCCATTTCTGAATTTCATTTGCGGGGATAAGCAAATGTCAGAAACGGAGGGGCGCGGGCAGGTGGCAGAATGACTGCCCAGCGCAGGTTCTGTCTGTATTTTGGCGCCCTTGTATTTTCCTGTTTATGGGAAATTGGCGCCTTTTGACTGGTGGACTTGCTTAAAATGGAAAATGCGCAGATTTTACTGTTTTCCGTGGAATTCTGTAAAATCTGCGCTCTTTCGACTATGAATCATAACCACCGGCCGTGCCGGTGGTTTGCACTAGCCCCCTTGGGGCATAACCCGGGCTGAGCCTATAGGCTCGTCGAAAAGTCTGCCAACCGCGCAGTTCTCCC